>ERZ1026976.293-NODE-293-length-19160-cov-9.153625_pt1 | contig 19160 bp, 17 predicted proteins | sample MGYA00519293_ERZ1026976 | MGnify/ENA primary metagenome ERZ1026976 (study PRJEB26926, sample SAMN06164671) | human gut metagenome | biome: ENVO:00009003; feature: ENVO:2100002; material: ENVO:00002003 | host: Homo sapiens | place: USA | collected 2012 ... | reverse complement strand
CGTCGTCGGCAGCGTCAGATGTGTATAAGAGACAGTATATATATAGTGCGCGTCAGACAGACGAAAGTTCGGCGGCACGGCTGGCGTCGCGGTATGCTGAATAAACGCGCTATGCGTATAGTAGCCTATGATTACCATGCCAATGCTCAACCCCAGCCATGAAAGCGCGATACGCGCGCACCGCCATAACGTAAGCGGCATATCTGGACGGTCAAAACGCAGGTTTTCGCCACAATAATATTCATGGTCCGTTTTCATGCTTTCCCTCCGTCATGCATCAGTTTTGGGCTTTCATCCAGCGCCTGCCATAGACGAATAAGAGTAAGCCGCCCTACCATACCGTCAGCCTTAATCTTATTTTGCATTTGAAACTGGCGGACTTTTTCCGATAAAAGAGGGCTCCACTCTCCCGTGCTCTCAGCCTCAACATTCAACACGCGACTCAGCATCATATCCAGCCAGAGAATGTCGTCGACGCTGCTTTTCTTCATGATGCTCACATTACCGTCTGGTGAAGGTTTCCACATTAGCGTGTAATTCCCTTGCCACACTTCACTGAACCAGGCTTTATCCATAATCCATGTACCAGCGCCCGACTGGGCAGTGATGGTCTGGTTGCTTTCTCCAATCACGACAACAGGTATAAGGCTATTATCTACCTTTAGCGTTGCTATCCAGGGAAGTTGCTGGGCCAGAAGCGATTCCAGCGTATCAGTGCCCGACAGGCAAACCAAACCCGCCCGGTACGCCTGATCGCACCATGCTTCCCCTTTATTGACTTCATATCCCCAGACGCTGTAAAGCCGCGCGAGCGACTCATTAGTTGACATAATCGTTGACGTCAGCGTTGTGGAAGAAAGTGATGCAGCCGATGGCTGTCCTGCAGGCCATATGCTGGCTATGGGTGGCAACCATCTGTCAAGCAATGGACTGAAGTGCCAGCCAGCGCTACCACATAGCGCCGCGACGACAACCACTGCCAGACACGTCCCCCCGGTTCGACGAGGCGCAGGCAGACAACGCAGCGCTTCACGTTGCTGAAGCGGCGTGATGCTGGTTTGTTGTTCACCCTGTTTCGTTTTATTACGCGTAAGATTCCACCCGACACGCGCCGCCAGATGCAGATTACCGCGGCAACGTTTCTTGATATGTCGGATAAATGTCTCAGGAAGGGCATCTTTGCCCTCCTGTTCCGTTTCGATACAGGGTGCGATTACCCTACGGTAATCCTCAATATCCGGGATGGGTACGTCGAACCAGAGCGGATGCTTCGTACGCAACTGGCGCTGCTGTCTCAGACTGTATCTACCGGTTACTAGCAGCCGGGCCTTCGGCATTATGGCGATAAACGCCTTAACCGTTGCAGTAATACCGGTTGTGACCTGATGTCCGTCTTCCAAAATAAACAGAGGCTTATCGCATGCCTTAACGGTTATCAGACCAAGTAATTCGCTCCAGATCGTCTCGCCAGAAAATGACCGTCCGGTTAAACAGCCCACCTTTTGCGTATCTGCGATAACCAGCCATTCCCACCTATAACCTTTTCTATTTACAGGAGCCAGAGTTAGCACCCGATGTGGCCATAACGCTTCTACACTGCGTGCAAGCGTGCTTTTTCCGGAGCCTTTTGCCCCATGTAATACCAGCCATTGTTCGTTCAAAAACGCGGAAAGGATATTATCCCGCAACAGTTGCTGGCGGGAGGTCAAAACAGAAATGAACTCATCCATGAACATTCATATTTTCCATAAAATTTATTATTTCCTAAAGTAGGAACGTGGGAGCCAAAACGCTTGTCGCCTGGCAACAGGATAAATATATTATCGTTATCATTAACAAGAAACAGATTAACTTGTTAGTTATTCTTAATCATAATTTTATGAAAACTATCCGCCACGTATTCAAAAGCACGCTATTTTATCATGGCGCCTACCTCATAGTGATATTTGCAAGCGTTATATGTATTTTTGCTAGTATACATAAAGGATATGAACAGTGGTTTGAAAACAAAACATTGCGGACAGCATCAAGTCAAATTCATCAGGAGAATATCTCAAACAGGAAACAAAAATGGCATTTATCATCCGTGCCCTTAGATGCAGATATGAATGTTCCCCCCCATCAACAATCGCATGCGCAAGAGGTATTGCTGTCCGGGGTCGTTGTCAGCGGAATTATTCATAGTTCAAATAAATCCATTTCCCGCGTAATCTTACAGGAAAATGGTGAGCAAAATGTTTATGCCATTAATGATTATCTGAAGTCCTCCAGCAAAATACGTGTTACGGGTATTACAAAGAATCAGATAATGTTTTCTTCTGGTGAGCAAACACTGCAACTGACATTGCTTGCTGAACTGGCACAACTGTCCAGGCCTCAGGGGGCGGTAGCATCCCAGCAAGAGCAACAAGCGGTAACGCTGGCTGATTTCATTGATGCCAGTCCTGTAGTGGATAAGAACACTTTACGTGGTTTACGCCTTCTACCACGAAAACAGGTTCAGTTTTTTAAGCATTCTTCCCTCGAACCTGGGGATATAGCCATTCAGCTAAATAATATCAAGTTGACTCAACAGGCAAATTTAGGCAAAGCACAAAATGCGCTTAAGCACCTTAAAATGGCTCAGTTCACCGTCTTACGTAATGCTTCGCCACGGTTAATTAATGTTTCAGTTCAACAATTCCAGGATGGAAAGGAAGACTAAATGGAGAGAACTGTTTTACATCGGCGACTGAAAAGTTGGTCGTTGATACTTTTACTCGCAGCCTCCTGCCGCACTGCATTCGCAGTCGATTATACCGCTAACTTTGACAATGCGGACATTCAGACATTTGTCAATATTGTCGGCCAAAATATGGGTAAAACCATTCTGATTGATCCCGATGTTAAGGCTTCAATATCCGTCAGAAGCAATGATACCTTCAATGAGGATGAATATTATCAGTTTTTCCTGAGCGTACTGGATCTCTACGGTTTCTCAATTATTACTCTTGATAATGGGTTACTTAAGGTAGTGCGTTCAGAGCAAGTCAAAACAATGCCAGGAAGACTCATTAGCGGGACGAAACCCGGCAAAGGAGATGAACTGGTGACGCGTATTGTGTCACTGGAAAACGTTCCTGCTCGCGTATTGTCCCCCTTGCTTCGACAAATGCTTGATGGCGGTAAGGTCGGTAATGTTGTGCATTACGAACCATCAAATGCATTGATCATCACCGGCAAAGCCTCAACCGTCAATCGTCTGTTGGAGGTGGTTAAACGTGTCGATGTGATGGGTGATGCCAAAGAACAGGTTTTCACACTGAAGTATGCCTCAGCGACCGACCTGGCCGACGTCCTCAATGACCTGGCGCGAGAAAATGGCAAAGAGGCTAAACCGGCCACACTTCAGACGCGCATCGTTGCAGATAAACGTAGTAATGCGTTAATTGTCAGCGGTTCCGATCGTGCCCGGGCGCGCATGGCACAACTTATTTCCCGGTTGGATACGCAAGATCAAGGTGAAGGCAACACCCGTGTCTGGTATTTGAAATATGCCAAAGCAGATAAACTGGTTGAAGTTTTAACCGGCGTCACGCAAAAGATGAAGGATGAAAAAAGCAGCGCTTCAAAATCATCTGCCAGCAGCAGCAATAACGATATATCCATCACGGCAGATGAACAAACCAACTCGCTGGTTATTACCGCAGACCAAAGTATCCTCCAGCAGTTAGAAGATGTCATCGCCAAACTGGACATTCGCCGCGCCCAGGTTCTGGTCGAAGCTATCATCGTGGAAGTTCAGGATGGTAAAGGCATTAATCTTGGGGTCCAGTGGGCCAACAAAAACGTCGGCGTGCAGCAGTTTACCAAGACCAATCTTCCCATTTTCAATGCCGCACAAGGGGTTCAAGAATTCAAGAGACAGGGCGGTACCACCAGCGATAACCCTGCATATGATTTGTTCAGTAACTTCAATGGTCTTGCCGCAGGATTCTTCAACGGCGACTGGGGGGTTCTCCTTACCGCGCTGAGTAGCAATAGCAAGAATGATATTCTTTCTACTCCGAGTATCGTGACACTCGATAACAAAGAGGCATCTTTCAACGCCGGGCAAGACGTTCCGGTGCTTTCCGGGTCGCAAACCACCTCGGGCGATAATATTTACAGCACCGTCGAACGTAAGACAGTCGGCACTAAGCTAAAGGTTACGCCGCAAATCAATGAAGGCGATTCCGTATTAATGGAAATTGAGCAAGAGGTGTCCAGTGTCGATTCTACGGCAACCTCATCCACTCTCGGCCCTACATTTAATACCCGTACTATTCAAAACGCCGTCCTGGTAAAAAGCGGTGAAACCGTGGTATTGGGCGGATTGATGGATGACTCAAGTAAACAAGAGGTTTCGAAAGTTCCCTTACTGGGTGATATCCCCCTCATTGGGCAACTTTTTCGCTATACCTCAAATGAAAAAAATAAACGCAACTTGATGGTGTTCATCCGACCAACCATCATCAGAGATGATGAAGTCTACCATTCGCTTTCGAGGGATAAATATACTGGCTTCAAGGAGATGCAACAAAACAGGAGTAGCAAGCAAAACGGTAGCCTGATTGATGTCGATGCCATTGAATCATTAGATGACCACGCATTTGACTCCTCTGTGGCCACACCAGCTACGTCAAACAGCAAAAATCCGTTCCATAACGGCAGTGCAAAATGACAGCCTTTACGTGGAAAAAAGCACAGCGATACGGTATTGCCGTACAGCAGGAAGAGCTGATTTATGCTGAAAATACCTCGCTTGAATCTATGCTGGACGTAGCCGCAACAGCGCCTGAATGTAGCCGGTTTACCCGGCTCTCTACGCAACAGTTTGAGGAAAAACTCGAGCACCTGTATCAACAGAACAGCGGCACTGCCCAGTTGATCGCAGAAGATATGAATAACCTTGATGATCTCAACATTCTTTCTGAGGAGATCCAGTCCAATGAAGATCTGCTTAACGAACAATCCGATGCGCCGGTCATACGACTAATTAATGCCGTACTCAGTGAAGCAATCAAGGAACATGCATCCGATATTCATATCGAAGTATTTGAGAAAACGATGGGGATCCGCTTTCGCGTCGATGGCGTTCTGCGTCCAGTGGTTCAGCCTAATAAAAAGCTGGCGGCCCTGCTGATCTCACGTATTAAAGTGATGGCCAAGCTGGATATTGCCGAAAAGCGCCTCCCACAGGATGGCCGCATAACGTTAAAAATAGGCCAGAGAAATGTGGATGTGCGCGTCTCTACGCTCCCCTCACAGCATGGCGAACGTGTCGTTTTGCGTCTGCTGGATAAAACCAGCCTGCGGTTATCAATCGATAAGCTGGATATGTCAGCAGAAGACACATGCAGCCTGAAAGATCTGATTGCCCTCCCCCACGGCATTATTCTGGTCACCGGCCCAACGGGTTCAGGAAAAAGTACCACGCTATACGCCATCCTTTCCGCACTGAATAGCCCGGAGCGTAACGTCCTCACCGTTGAAGATCCGATTGAATATGAACTGGAAGGGATAGGTCAAACGCAGGTCAATAGTCGCGTAGATATGTCTTTTGCCCGTGGGCTACGCGCCATTTTACGTCAGGATCCTGATGTCGTGATGGTAGGTGAAATTCGCGACGCCGAAACAGCGCAGATTGCTGTTCAGGCGTCGTTGACCGGACATCTGGTTCTTTCGACTCTCCATACAAACAGCGCCAGCGGTGCCGTAACACGATTGCGGGATATGGGGGTGGAATCGTTTCTGCTTTCTTCATCACTTGTCGGGGTTATTGCCCAGCGTCTGGTAAGACGACTGTGTAACCACTGCAAAATACCGCGCCCCGCCACCCACCAGCAACAACAACTCCTGCTGGCTCAAGGGATCAATACCTCTCAGGTCTGGCATGCCGGGGGCTGCGAGGCATGCAGGCAAAGCGGCTATCAGGGGCGACTGGCAATTCACGAGCTGTTACTTGTTACGCCTGAACTGCGCGAAGCCATTCATACAGAGACCAACGAACAGCATCTGGAACAAATTCAGCGTCATCACCATCGTAGTTTGCTGGCAAACGGTCTCCGCGTCGCCGCAGAAGGCATTACATCGCTGGAGGAAGTGCTACGAGTAACATCGGAAGGGCAAACACCGACGGAGCAGCCTGAATGAAATATTGCTGGACCGCAACAGACGTAAAGGGAAATAGTCTTACGGGCGTTAGCGAGGCTGCAAGCGAACGGGACGTAGTGGCGCAACTGCGTAGCCAGGCCCTATTGCCGCAAACGATAAAACCCCAACGACGCGGGATCCCCCTGAAGACCTTCCCTGCACGAGTCAGTCACAGTGAGTTAACGCTTTTTACGCGTCAGATTGCAACGCTAATCGCTGCAGCATTACCGCTGGATGAAGCTCTCGACGTGGTTCGGCAACAAAAAGAAAATAAGAAACTTGCCGATGTGATTACGACTCTGCGGCAGTCCATTCTTGAAGGACAATCACTGTCAACCGCGATGCAGGCGCATCCCCGCCTGTTTGATGCCGTCTTTTGCACGCTCGTTAAAGCAGGCGAAACGGTGGGTCAGTTAGGCGTGGTTCTGGAAAGACTGGCGGATTTTAACGAAGCGCGCCAGCGAATGCGCAGCAAGCTTACGCAGGCTTTAATCTATCCTTCCCTGCTCACTACGGTCGCTATTCTGGTGGTTATTATTTTGCTCACCACCGTGGTGCCTAAGGTCACAGCGCAGTTTATCCACCTCAAGCACGCATTGCCGCTCACCACCCGGATCCTACTCGCGATTAGCAATTTTTTGTCGGCATATGGCCCGTGGATCCTGCTCACACTCATTGGCGGTGGATGCCTGTTTTCTTTCTGGCTTAAACAAAAGGGAAACCGGCATCGCTTTCACCGTTGGTTGATTCAATTTCGCTTAACGTCGCCTTTAGTATGCGCCGTCAATAGCGCTCGCTACTTACGCGCCCTGAGCATTCTTAACAGCAGCGGCGTTCCTCTTTTACAAGGTATGTCGCTTTCTGCTGAGGGGGTGAGTAATCAGGAAATACGCCAGCGTCTGAGTGAAGCGGCTGAGAGCGTTCGCCAGGGCAACAGCGTTAGCCAGTCGCTGGAGAAGACGAAGATTTTCCCCGCGATGATGCTCTACATGATCGCCTCCGGGGAAAAAAGCGGTCAGCTTGGAGAACTCATGCAGCGGGCAACAGAAAATCAGGAAATCCAGCTACAAAACCGCATCACATTGACGCTGGCAATTTTTGAACCTGCGTTGATCGTTGTGATGGCGATGATCGTTTTGTTCATTGTCGTCTCGGTAATGCAGCCAATTTTACAACTCAACTCATTAATGAACTAAGGAAAGGTTATGGAACAACAGACTCGAGCCACAGAGCGTGGCTTTACCCTCATGGAATTGATGGTGGTCATTGTAATTTTGGGGGTTCTGGCAAGCCTGGTCGTGCCGAATCTGATGGGCAACAAAGACCGCGCGGACAGACAAAAAGCGGTCAGCGACATTGTCGCGCTCGAAAATGCACTGGACATGTACAAGCTGGACAACCATCGCTACCCCACCACGGAGCAAGGTCTGGAAGCACTCATCACCGCGCCAGAGATCTCTCCTCAGGCCGAGAATTACAATACTGATGGTTATATCCGCCGTCTGCCAGCAGACCCCTGGGGGAACGACTATATCCTGATAAGCCCCGGCGAACATAGCGCTATTGACATCAGCTCCGTAGGGCCAGATGGAGAGGCTGGAACGGCGGATGACATTAACAACTGGGACAATGACAAAAAATCGCAATAAACATGACGCATCAGAAAGGATTCACGCTGCTGGAAGTGATGCTGGTTGTGGTTATTATCGCCATCTCAGCCACGGGCATTATCGCCATGCAAAGTGACCGGCTGGGATCAGGCGGCAAACTACTACAGCGGATCGACGTCTTCAGGCAGACGGTGAAATACGCATCAGACCTGGCGTTGCTGGAAAAGCATGTAGTCGGTTTGCGGTTGACGACTGAAGGCTGGACTTTTTACCTGCCGCAAAAGGATTCAACCCACAAATGGAACTGGCAAGAGCTGGCCAACAACGACAGTTTACCGCTTTACGGTGACTGGGATGCGCCAGCGAAACCTGAAGTGACGCCTTCAGCAGAAAATGCAAAGCCACAAATTATGATCTTACCCGATGGTCAGATGACGCCTTTTACCGTGATGTTCAGAGATGAAGACGGTGCAAAGTTCGTGACTCTGCGGTGTGACGGATCGCTTCCACTGGATATCACTCGCCTTGAGGATGCGAAATGAAGCAACAAAGCGGAATGCTCCTGCTGGAGGTATTGCTGGCGATGGCAATCTTTGCGACCGCCGTAATAGGGCTGATTAGCAGTATGCAATGGCAACTCTCTGCTCTCGAAACGCTGAAGCAAGAAACGCTGGCACTCTGGGTTGCGGACAACGCCTTGATCGCAACCAATAACGACCAGACTGCCTCGGGAAAAGGTCAGACAACACTGCTGAACGAGACTTTCTCCTGGCAACTGTCGGGTAGTCTTCAAAACCAGTCAGCCATTACTCAAAAGCAAGCCAGCGTAACTTCCGCCACCGGACGGACGCTTAATCTGTACTCATGGACGCCAGAGAGCCAGAACGGAGACAAAAAATGAGTAAGATGCCGCGGGGCTTCACGTTACTGGAAGTAATGCTGGCGATCGCCATTTTCTCGACGCTCAGTTTTCTTGCCTCAATGGTTTTTTCCCAGGCCTCAGAGCAACATCAGCGTGCGAAAAAGACAGCCGATGATTTTGATGCTATTCAGCATGCGATCCTGCTGTTTGAAAACGATTTGATGCAGTACGTTCCGCGAAAAAACCGTCAGACGAATCAGCCTTTTCTCAGCGAAAAAGATGGTGTCATTTTCACTACCCAGACACGGGACCCTGCCATGCCTTTCGAGGCGGCTTTCATTCTCACTACCGTCCACTGGTATGTGGAAAACAGCACGTTATACCGCGCAATGAGACGCTCGCCCGATGGCAAAGAGGAGGCGCCGCCCCAAGCGTTACTCTCCGGCATCGCTCATCTGTCCGCAACAATGGCTTTGGCGGAGGGCGACAGTGCATCCACAACGGCTAAAATAACGCTGGAGCGTGAAAACGGAGAGACCTTTACCCGTCTTTTTATTCTGCCCGGCTGGTTCCCGGAGAAACAGACATCCAGCCCGGCTACAAAGGCGGCTAAATGAGCAATCAAAGGGGAGCGGCGTTACTGATCGTGTTGATGATTCTGGCGCTGATGGCCGCGCTGGCAGCAGAAATGACAATCAGCTTTCAGACTCAGTTGCAACGCAGCCGACGCACAAATGACAGTATCCAGGGGAAATATGCGCTGCTGTATGCCGAAGCGCAAGCCACTGCAAAAACGCTGCAGAATGCCAAGGATAAGCTTAGCCAATTTGATGAGCTCCCCCAGTTTGCAGAACTTCGCGACAACACAACGGTAAGCTGGCAAACAAGCGATCTACAAAATTGTTTCAATCTGAACGCATTAGCAGATGTGCCGACGGACCCCATGACCACTCTGCCCTATAAAATCGAGGTGTTCGCAGCCCTGTTAGAAAAAATCGGCGTGGAAAAGTATCGCGCAGACGAGATCGCTCAATCTGGCGCAGATTACATAGACGCTGACGTGACGCCCCGTGTCAAAGGCGCTGAAGATGAGTATTACAAATCCGGCCAACCGGGTTTTCTTACAGCAGGCCAGATGATCTTTTTACCCGCCGAAATACGCAAGCTCAAAGGAATGACCGAGGCTACCTATCAAAAATTATCCCCTTTTATCTGCGCGACATTCAGCAATGAACTCGCCATAAATATTAATACTCTTACTGAGCAGCAAGCTCCTCTATTAGCTGCGCTATTTCTCAATAACCTCAGTGACTCAGATGCAAAAACACTACTGAAGAAACGCCCTGAAGGTGGCTGGAAAACGGTAGATGCCTTTCTCTATCAGGCACAACAAGATTACAGCGCCGCCAAACCTCTGACGGATTCGCTTAAAAAACAGTTAACCGCCAGTAGCAACTTTTTTTTGACCACATCTACCGCCCATGAGGGTGACCTTACTTCCGGTATGCGCACATTTTTCTTTTATGATGAAAAAAATAAAACAATTAAAATCTATTTACGCCAACTTACGGATGGCAGTAGCGAAGAGTAAAGCAGTTTCAGTGTCCTCACCAAAACTGCTCATCCGCCTGCAAAAACAGCCGTCAGCCCCCGTGGAATGGGTGGAATATACTGAAGGTGGCGAAGGTGAAATCCAGCACCTGTCCCTGGAACAGTTATCGGAGCTTGCTGCACTTCCAGCGGCGCAATCCACACATCTGCTTCTTCCCGCCAGTATGGCGACATGTAAAATGGTCGTCATACCGGATGAAGAGTATGAACTGACTGACCAAAAGCTTCACTGGCTCGCTGATGAAACGCTCGACGAAGGGGCGCCCTCATTGCACTGGACATTATTATCCCGTCAGGGGTCTCGTCTCACTGTTGCAGGTATTGATGCGGACTGGCTTGAGTCTCAGCTCCGAACCCTTGCCGATGCAGGAATTAACACCACATGTGTCACGTTTGACGCCTGTTGCCTGCCGGCATGCGACAATGGCTGGACGGTATTAAGAGAGGGCGATCGGTGGTTGGTCAGAACACAGAAAAATTATCTCTCCTGCCTGACGGAAGCGTGGCTTACCCACCTGCTTACGCATTTCGGCCCTCCACAGTTGATAAGCTACGGTTCGTTACCACTGAGCTGTCCCAGTACAGAGAGTCTACCTGAACGCCATATTCTGACTCTCTACCCGAACGGCAATATCCCTAATCTTCTACACGATAAGATTCGCGCCCCTTCTCCGCGCTCGCCCAGGACCGCGCTCCTGAAGCGCGTCGCGCTATATAGCATCATGCTGGCTGCGGGTGTCGCACTGCTTACCCGCTCTATTACCTACTGGCAACTCCATAGCCTGGAGAAGCAGCTCAGTCAGGATCTGGCGCAGCAGTGGCAGCGTTACATTCCTGAGAACAGACACAGTAATAATCTGCGAACCTATCTGCCGAAGCAGTTACAACAACGTTTCCCGGCCCCCTATTTGTTCCTGCAGCAGTTGCAGTCAAGACTGTCGGCATTCCCGGGATTGGCGCTGGAAGGAGTGAACTATGATCCGGCAAGTAAATCTTTGCAGCTTTTCATCTACGCCAGTGATGAAAGCCAGGTACAGGCATTCATCAAAACACGCATCTATGGCTTGCCATTAAAAATCGAAAAACATGAACAGGGAATGTGGACACTTCGAAATGATTAAACGTGCTCAGGTCTGGTTTCATCAGAAAAATACGCATGAACAACGCATCTTTATTACGTTGTTCGGATGCTGCCTGTTGGCCATTTTTTGGTTTGGTGCCTGGCAGCCTTTAGGTCAGGCTATCGATACAATGCAATCTCGGGACGAAAAATTACAGCTCGACATACAGTGGCTTCACAAACAGGCTTCAGCAGCCGGTCTTCTTCCACAGCGGACGCAATCGGACTCCCTGGAAACGCTGGTAAAGCGCAGTCTTAAAAAAACGGGGCTAAACGCAACACTCCAGCCGGCTCACGGTGGTGGACTCAATATCAGCGCCCCCACCATCAAGATGGACAACTTCGTACGCTGGCTGGCGGTGTTACAGGGTGAATATGGTCTGCACATCATGGCGCTTGAGTTTCACGCCAGTAAAGACGATGCCGACAGTATTACGCTGACACGACTGACGATTGGAGCGAAAAAAAATGGATAGCGGCTTAGCAATATTGTTCCTTGTCGTTGGACTACTGGCAGGTAGCACCATGGGAATGCTCACCTGGCGCCTGCCTCTGATGGTTTTACACCCCTCCCCCGCAGACGGAACGCCACCCCCATTTAATTTATGGCTGCCTGGTTCGCATTGCTGCCACTGTCAAACCCCGCTGGCGTGGTACGACAACATTCCCTTATTCAGTTGGCTATGCCTGAAGGGGAAATGTCGGCATTGTGATCGTCCTGTCTCAAAACGCTATCCTTTGCTCGAAGTAATCTGTGCTGTCATGGCCGTTTTCTGTTACGCCCTCCACCCCACCGAAATCCAGCTGGCGCTGGCGCTCTTTATCTATTTTTGGTTTGCGCTCGCACTCAGTGTAATCGATCTGCAGCATTATCTGCTGCCTGACAAACTCACGCTGCCATTGCTGTGGCTCGGGCTATTATTCAACGCCAGTTTCGGTGTTGTACCCGGCAAAGACGCAATCATTGGAGCCGCTGCGGGATATATGATTTTGTGGTTGATCTACTGGTTAGTCAGGTTGTTATGGCATAAAGATGGGATCGGCTACGGGGACTTCAAAATGCTGGCCGCTGCCGGTGCCTGGAGCGGCTGGCAAAGTATACCGATAATCCTTTACGCAGCTTCAATCACAGGGATTATTTATGGTCTTCTGTTATGGGCAAAAAAAGGACGTCGCGGCGCGCTGATTCCTTTCGGTCCGGCACTGGCCGTAAGTGGGTGGGGTTACTTTTGTTGGATGAGTTGGTGAACTCAACAGGAAGGATTAACTCCTTCCTGTATTAACGACTCTGCTTCTACTCTTCTTCGCGAATTTGTGCCTGCAGGTAATTCTGGATCCCCAGTTTATCGATAAGATCCAGCTCGGTCTCCAGCCAGTCGATATGGCCTTCCTCATCCGCCAGAATTTCAATCATCATGTCACGACTGACGTAATCAAATACGCTGTCGGCATAGGCGATTGCTTCACGCAGGTCTTTTGCACCATCCAGCTCAAGAGCCAGATCCGAACGCAGCATCTCTTCAACATCTTCACCGATGCCAAGTTTGCCCAAATCCTGGAGATTGGGAATGCCTTCAAGAAAGAGAATACGTTCAATGTACTTATCGGCGTGTTTCATCTCGTCGATAGATTCATGATATTCAACGTCATTCAGACGTTTTAACCCCCAGTTTTTAAACATTCTTGCATGAAGAAAATACTGGTTGATGGCGACAAGCTCGTTTCCCAATAATTTATTGAGATAATTTATTACCTTAACATCACCTTTCATTATATAGTCCCTCCGCTTCCACTCTTAGAGCGTAGATGGGGCTACCGGGATGTCAAAAAAAAGAGTGTGACTCAGGCGATCTCTTTAAATTCTGGCATTTGCGTTAATTCTTCCTGCATCACTTCGCGCGCAGCCCGAATACATTTACCACATTGATTTCCAACAGGAATAAATTTACGTAACTGCTGAAAAGACTGCGGGTGAAACTGGCGTACCGCCTGACGAATTTTTTTATCACTGATGCCGTTACACAAACAAATGTACATATATGCTCCCAACCATGAACACCATCAGGATAAATGATTATTGTTCTCATTACAATTTAAATTTAAAAATAATCCCGACACGTCCGTAAAGAAATGACGGGATTAATTTCAACACATTAGATCAAAATGCATACCTGTTATTACTTCATATCGGCAGTAGCGACGAAGCTCGAAAGTACTGGGCCATTAGTATTTGGACTATATCCCGGCATATCCGATTCAGCCGACAGAGAGTAAGAGCTGCCAACTTCCAATTGAACCGGACAGCCCATTGTCACAACCCCATTTTTGGTTGATTTATTGCTATAATAGACAGAGCCTTTATAGCTTTCACAAATATAATTTTTGCCATCTTTTTTAACAACATATCGGTTCGTACTCTTTTGAGCACTCTCTTCAAGTTTAGCTTCAAGTCTGCCATTTGCTTTATTATAGGCAAAGCCTTTCACGGGCTCTGTGGAAGTAGAAGGCAGTTGATCCTCGGAAATAATCAGTTCAGCCAGGATTGGACCGCCAGTATTGATAGAGAGACCTGGGCTCCCTGACTCAAGACTAACGGTAAGCTTATCACCTACACCCAGATTCTTTGAGCAGCCCATCGTTGTGATGCCATTGCTGCTGCTCTTACTACCGTAGTACACACTGCCTTTATAGCTTTCACACATATAATGACCGTTATACTTCATGATATAGCGATTTGCTTGTTTCTGTGCAGTAGCGTCTATCATCGTGTAGGCACGACCATTCACTACGGTGAGTTCCTTCACATCTGAAGGGGGATTCAGAACCCCCTCGACAATCTCACCCAGTTCATGCTCCGGCGTATCACCGCTAATATCCCAGATTATCGCTCCGCCGTAGCCGTTCTGATTGATAAAGTTGACTTTCTTCTGGATGGACTCAGGATCATCGTACGTTAAAAACTCTTTGGTTTTTGCATTATATAAATAGGGAACCTGTGACTCTGTATCCCAGTAGCGGGTATAGTCAGCAGACGCGGCATAATCCTTTAGCAAATAGTAAGGGTTGGTACCGGTAAACTGGCCTTCATCATCCCATGCACCGTGTACGGTAGCGGAACCTGAAGCGAACAGGCCAGGCAGACCTTTAACGATTTCCGTCGGCGCAACGCTACCCCAGCCACGGCCGTAGAAGGGAATACCCACCATCAGCTTACTTTTTGGCACATGCCACGTTGAGCTGTATTCCTGCATGGTTGAAGCAACATTCAGCTTCTGGTCGGCATCTTTGCTGTTGGCATAAAGCGGCGCATTGTGGCCGGTAATAGGGTCAAAAGCGCCGTGAATGTCGTATGCCATTACGTTAACGCTGTCCAGCAGAGGCGCGGTCACCTCAGGATTAATGTACTGGATATTATTGTGGTTAGTGGTGACAGCGGCAGAGAGCTGGAAATACTTATCGCTCTGTAAACCAAGCGTGTCCAGTTTACTTCTGAGCGTCTGGATAAGTTTGGTGAAGTTTGCCCTTTCAGTATCGCTATCCGGGTATTCCCAGTCTACGTCGATACCATCAAAGCCCCATTGCTGCATGAAAGCAATCATGCTGTCTGCCAATTTATTGATGCCCTCATCTGTCTTAGTGGCTTCTTCGAAAACGCCTTCTTCCGAGTTGTTCCATCCGCCGACTGAGACCATATTTGTGACATTGTTTTGCTCAGTCAGTTTATCGAGTTGACGGAGCAGATCCGGACCTTTATAGGTATCATGAATAACGACTTCACCATTCTCAATAACCGCAAAGCCATAGTTAAGATGGGTTAACTGACTGAAGTTAATTTTATCCGGCGTGAAATAATTATGTGCTTCATAAACGCCCCATTCAGGGAAATAGCCGATAACCTTACGCTGTGCAGCAACCTTCTCTTTACCTTCTTCCTGTAGGTCAGCGGCTTGCTGGCCGGTATAAGGCGTAAAACTGAATGTGGCAAGATTTTGTATTTGAATAGGGCCGATCTTCAGCCATACAGAATCACTTCCAGGAACCATACCGGGATCAACCCACCACTGACTTTTCCAGTAATAGCCATTATAACGAACAATTGTTCCTGTCGTACCATAAGTGGCAGCGGGATCATAGTCCACAGAATTAATTGCATTATTATCTTTTTTCGCTACGGTCACCGTCACCGTACCTGGAAAATTGTTTTGGCTACTGTCGGTATAAGCTACCCAGCTGCTTCCGTTATCCTTCGTCAACATCTGACTATTATCAAGACCGCTGATTGTATTAGTGTCGTCATTCATCGACAACGTTGCAGCAAATGATGAAAAAGACAATGACATCCCAGCAGCAAGTATTGCCGCTGTTAATTTATTTAGTTTCATACATTATCCTTAATGATAAAATTATTGCTCGGTAAATAGCCATTTTTGGCAATGTTAGAATAGGTAATAGAACCAGCAATAACAATTAATACATTTCTCATCAAACCAGAGGTCATTGCTATATATAAACCTCACTAATATACCGTCAGAAAGGGAGTATTACTGGCAAAAATATCATCACAGCAGTCAATAATCACAATATAAAGATCCGTTACATATCTGGCCAATCACGCATGTCAAAGAAAAACGATAACCGATATCACTTCATTCACGCCTATGCCACCAAAATAAAATAGATAGTATGAATAACAAAAAATGTAATTTTTTATTACAGACAGGAACGTCATAAAAAAGCCTGAGCAGAATAGGTTATCTGACTCAGGCATTGAGATTAACTCGATTTGTAATACTTCAGATTACATCTGCAATAGCTGCGCTCACTCTCCGCAATCACACAGTAACCTTTTGCTGCTGAGGATGAATGAGGCACCTCCCTGTCCCTCATTCAAAGGCAGCCTTTGGATGTTTTTAGCCTATAACCCGAATGATTAAGGGCATAAACTGTTTTCAGTTATTTCAGCATATCTTCCGTAACAACTACTTTCGCAATGGTCGCCGGATTTGGTGTAATACGCTCGACAACCACCGTTTCACCCACTGAAATTGCACGCTCATCAGATTTTACAGTTGTCACACCATTTTTGGTTGATTTCGAAGAGTAGTAACATTTGCCATTATCACAGCTGAAGACGTAGTTACCGTTTTTCTCATCACCCATAACTTTAACCACATATGCGCTGTTGGTGCCTGCAGCAACTTTATCAGCGGCAAAGTCGACATACACCATAGGAATGCCATTCTCTTTCTTCACCGTCAGAGAAGACACATCCGCACTGCCTGCCAGTGGATTATTGCCTGCCAGCATGTCATCCGTCACGGTGAGCGTCGCCAGTACCTGAGCATCAGGGTGAGTACGCTTCACTGTCACCACGCTGCCAGGATGAAGCATATAACTCAAGCCGCCAGTACGCAGAGTAGACTGTTCGCCATAGTTATAACGGTAGCTGTAATAATTCTTCTTCCCTTCCGTCGAGAAAACATATTTACCATCGACCTCAACACGGTAGTTATTAGAATCACTCAGCTTGCTGGCATCAAAGTTCACATTGACTCGCTGTGAGCCATCAAAAACATCAATGTAAACGGCTTTGACATCACCCGCTAAATCACCTGCAGTTTCGCTTTGGGTAAACGGGGCAAAGACTTCGCTAAAGGCGTATTTCGCAGCCTGCTGTTCGGTCAGACCGCTGTGCTCAGGGGAAACCTGCCTGGCCACGCCAGGCTGATCGCGCATCATGGACCATATGCCAATCATGCCCAGACCACGATCAGTGGCATCCTGCATCACCAGTTTCGCATCAGACATATAAAACACTTCGCCCTGAACGTCGTTGTAACCGATCATCGGCGTCGTGCCCATCATGGCGTTGATTTCCGCATCGCTCTTGTCAGTGAAAATTTGCTTCATCTGGCTATGGAGGTTTTCAATGGCAGATGTCGCACATTTGCCATGAATGTTTTGGCCTTCAGTACCATCAGACTGGCAGATGCTGTTACCGTAATCCATCGCCATGACGTTGACACCAGCCAGTTCAACGCCCTTGGCTTTCGCATCTTCAAGTACGTAAAGACCTTCAGCCGTCAGGCCCGTCGGCAGAATAGGCAAGGTGTACCAAATTCCGACGCTACGACCTTCTGCTTTCCAGGTGTCCTGAACAGCCTTCACCGCTTCATTACGACGGTTTATGGATTCATGATCCGCAACCCAGGTGCCTTCAACATCGAAGTCCAGCACGTTAAGATTCAGGTTGTCTACGATATCGTAATAATGCTGCTTCAGGTCATTCACATTCTTACAAGACGCTGCCAGTGGGGAGTTATTCGCTCCGCCAATGGAAACCATGATGTCGCCACCTGCTTCACGCAGCGCTTTAATTTTGCTGTACTGAGCGTAGTCGTTAACGTTATATGCGGTACCCCATGTCGGCAGGCAGGTATCTGCATCTTTACTGACCACGAAAGCCATGGTGAAGTGGGTGACATTCTGGTTCTGCGCAAGGCTTGCCAGATCCGGCTGTGAGTTGAGGGTAAAATCGACATATGGGGCATAGACATGCGCAGGCCATGGTGACTTCGGCGTGCCTACTTTTTCTTTGGTGCCGGTCCAGTCGATAAACACGCGCCATGGATTGGTATCAGATGGGGAGACTTTCTGTACTTTGGACTGCGAAACGTAATTACCACCGTTATAGCGGATCAGCGTGCCGCTTTCATATACAGTGGAGGAATTATATTCTGGAGCTTTATTCAACTGGTCCTGAGTATAAGAGACAACAGTGCCCAGTGGTTTCCATGGACGACCATTTGTGCCGGTTGGGTTTTGATTAGCTGGAAGAGAAGGATCATCCCCTACGGTATAAAACAGGGCTTCATATTCCTGGCCATTTTTCTGAACTTTATCGCCTTTATTATAGACGGTCGAGGACGCCCATTGCGTGACAACGGCATAAGCCTCCCATGGATTTTCCTGACCAGGAGCAAAACCATAAGCGCTTTGCGCGACAGACGTTTTATACGTCGCATTATTATAAATAACAATATCACCAGCATTATAAGCGATACTATTGTCATATGCTGGGTAAGTTACCGTACCGCCGCCCGTATCGCAGGTTGTTGGATTACCATATTTCGTTATTTCATCAGCGGTCGCTGCTCGCTCGTAGCGCCATGGGTTATTCGCTTCGTCGCCCGCGGCGTTTCCCGGACAATCCGATGCACCTACCCACCACGCATTGCTATACACGCCGCTGTCGAAAATCACTTCATACGTACTGGCGCCTTCCTGACCGCTCCATGCTTCCAGGGCAAATGCTGGCAAGGCAGCACATGTGAGCCCCATACAAAATAAGGCTTTTGTTGCGAGATTTAATTGCATTATTAAACATTCCTGTTGTTATAAATCCATCAATTTATTACATATGTATGTAATAACGCATAAGGTAGATATAACAACAAGCAAGTTCAATTAATAAAATACAAATCGCAATGCTTTAAGAAATGAACAAACTTATCCTACCAGATAAGTTATTTATATATTGAGATTAACTAATATTTCTGAAATCTTTAAATAAACACAAATAAAAAAGCCCCGAAATATATTCGGGGCTTTTAAACTAACTACGTTAAATAAACGTAATATTAGCTCATTACTTTAGCAACAACGCCCGCACCTACAGTACGGCCGCCTTCACGGATTGCGAAACGCAGACCGTCGTCCATCGCGATCGGGTGGATCAGGGTAACAACCATTTTGATGTTGTCGCCCGGCATTACCATCTCTA
>ERZ1026976.279-NODE-279-length-20276-cov-9.305326_pt1 | contig 20276 bp, 19 predicted proteins | sample MGYA00519293_ERZ1026976 | MGnify/ENA primary metagenome ERZ1026976 (study PRJEB26926, sample SAMN06164671) | human gut metagenome | biome: ENVO:00009003; feature: ENVO:2100002; material: ENVO:00002003 | host: Homo sapiens | place: USA | collected 2012 ... | reverse complement strand
AAAAATACCGACCTCCAAGAGTTAGATTTTGGTCTAACTTTTGGGGGTCGGCTCATAAGAAGATGCTTTTTTTTAAACTTTTAAGGGGAAGAAGGTAAAAATCAAAGCTATTTATTACATAAATATTTCTTAGTCTTATGAAAACTAAGTAATCTCTGTGGGAAACGCTTATTATTTTAATTATTTCAACCTTTATTAACTAAATTATAAATTAATCAGGAGGTGAATGCAATATTCTTTTATAAAATAATCAAAATAAAAATATTTCCTCATCCATTCTTCAGTTTTCAGAAGAAAAGGAAAAGAACTCACAGAGAAATGACGTTTTTTTGATGATTTTTTCTTTTACCGTAAAAAAAGCCGTCAAAAAATTGGGAAGGATTGAACAAATGCGTAGAGGTGAAAACATTTATTATCGGAAAGACGGGCGCTGGGAAGGGCGCTATATTAAAGGAAGAAAAACCAATGGAAAAGCTCAGTATGGGTCTGTTTATGGCAAAACGTTCCAAGAAGTTCGTTTGAAGTTGTATCCATTAAAAGCGAAGTATCAAGCGATTCGAAAGACGCAAGGAGATTGGTCCATGACTTATCGAGAATGGGGGATTCGTTGGTTGGCAGAAATAAAAGGAGAAATCAAGCAGTCTACCTATTCTAATTATGAGTATAAGCTAACCCATTATGTTTTTTCAGAGATTGGAGATGAGGGGTTAAATGAACTAAATGAATTGGCTGCTCAAAAATTATTGCAGCGATTGAAGCAGAGGCAATTAAGAACATCAACGATTCTGGCAATTTTTCGAATCATTAACCAAACGATGAATCATGCCATACGAAAAAGGTATTTAAAGGAAAATCCCTTCCTCTCAATCAAACTGCCGAAACCTTCAAAGACGAGACAACAGGCGTTAAGTAAAAAAGAACAAAAGGCTCTAGAACAAGCAGCGTTGAGGGAGAAAAAAGGGCAAGGAATGCCAACGTTATTAGCGCTACATGCGGGTTTGCGAATTGGAGAAATCGCAGCACTCACGTGGCAGGATATTGATTTTGAAACCAATCAAATTCATATAAGCTCCACATACCAACGCGTTCTCACACAAAAGGATCTTGAACGAAGAACAGAGTTGATCTATACCCGCTCAAAGACAGAGGCTTCGGTACGAAAGATTCCACTAAGCCGAACTTTAAGAAAGGAATTATTAAAGCTTCAAAAGAAAACAATGGGGCACTTTGTTTGTTCAAATAACAATCGACCTTCTGAACCCAGATTGTTGACCTATCACTTTCATCGACTAAGAAATAAAGCAAATTTAAAAAGTATTCATTTTCATCAATTACGGCATACATTTGCGACACGTTGTGTAGAGAGCAATGGAGATATTGTGAGTATAAGTGCCTTGATGGGGCATAGTTCCTCCAAGATGACCTTAGACACCTATGCCGATGCGCTAATGGATCAACGGATAAAAGTCGTTCATCAAATGGAAAAAGCCATTTCTTAAAGCGGTTTCAAAAAATGAAATTGACGCTTTTAGAGAGGGCTTTTTTGCTTTGCTCAAGTAAGCGTTTACAAATAATATAACGCCAATTCCCCTTTAATTCATTTCCTTTTTTTTCTTTTAAAAAAAAGGATTCATGATACATTTTGTTATTTCAAAAACATTTGCACCGTCACTTGCCGTCACTAGAGGCTGGAAATCCCTTTGTTCTGGTGTTCATCTGAATATACTTAGTTTTCATAAGACTAAGAAAAAATCACTTAGTCATGTAAAAAAGTATAGCACTCAAAAATAGAGGGCACAGTTAGAATTGACTGAGTTTTCTAAAAAATAACAGATCATTTTATTGGAAGAGGATTTGAAGGAGGAACGGACATGTTTGGATTTGGCAATCGCCAAAAGAAGAATGACTTTGCGGAGTCGAATCAAGAGGAGTTCTTTTTTGATGAGTACGAGGGAGAGGACTATGACGAAGGCTACGACTATGACCCTTCTTATGATACTGGGTATGAACGGCTGCCTAGAGAAGAGTTCTTGGAAAGTGATCGCGGCGAACGGTCCTCGCGAAAGCCTCGAAGGGACAACAGAGAAGAGTCAGATCATTCAGACCACCTGCAGCAAGAGCTTAGTCGTCTGGAAGAAACGACCGAGCAATTGAAGCATCAATTAGAGGTGAAGCAACAGGAGCTGAATACGATGGCCGCTTCTCTCACGGAAAAAGAAAAGCAATTTAAAGAAGAGAAAAAAGTTCTAACAACGAAACAGAATGAATCTGATAAACGTGTGAGCGACCTGACCAATAAAATCAGCGACCTCGAAGCACAACTAGAAACAGCGCGAAAGGAAAAAGATCATTCGCTGGAAGAAGCCAAACAGCAGACACGTTCGATGGAAGAGGAGCTAGCCTCTATTTTAGTGGAGACCCGTAAGCAGGAGCGAGAAACCTTAGATCGTGCGGAGTATGAGGCGAAAACGATCCTTGCTCATGCGGAACAGGAAGCGCAACAGGTGGTTCACGATGCCGCCTTAGATTTACGTGTGCTGAAGCAAGAGGTCAAGAATTATCGCAAGCGCTTGAGAACGGTTCAGGAAGAAAACAGCAAGTTCTTCAACCGATTACTGGCGAATAGCGAACATTTGTTGGATGAAGACTAGGAGCGATGGTCATGAGTAAGCAAAGGGCGATCCAATTAGCGATCTATCCAACCCCTGCACCAGAAACAGGCAGTAGTTTAAGAGAAGAGGATCTGTATGACGCATTGGAAGAAGCCTGTCGGTATGTGTATGCAGCCAAAGGCGTTCTAACAGAAGCGCAGCGGCTCCTCATTCGAGAGCATTTCCAACAATTGTTTCAGTTGATGGATTCTCGCTATCATTTAGAGGTTTGGCTAGAGGAGCGTTTTTCTTATGAGGAATACTGGCAAAGTCTTCATCAATTCTTTCCTCAGTTTGCCTGGATTCAGGTACGACTAGAGGAGAAAGCTTACGGTCGAAAGGTCTATCGCTTTGAATGTATTCCCTTGGTCCTGCGGGAGAAGGAATTTCCCTTCGCGATCCATTTGGAGGACAGCTTGGCCCAGCAGTTTGGTCTTTCTCGTGAAGAGGCCGTTCCCCAGGCGGAAAAGCTGCTATTAGAACTAGTAGAGAAAAGTCTACAGGAAACAAAGGAACAAGCAGCTACGGAGAAAGAAGCTTCTATAAAAAAAGAAACGACTTCTTCTATAGAAGAAACACCTTCAAAAACAGTGAAGGCTACGACCACCGATCAAAAGGCACCGAAGAAGCTAGCACCTGCAGCTATCTCGCAAGAGCAGCAAGCATTGAAAAAGCTTCAGGTCATCAATCAGCAATTAGAGCGGACCATCGAAAAGCTGGAACAGTCCATGCTCTACAGCGGCATTCGCTACTTTCAGCAAGAGGTGAAGGAAGAAGAAGACTGGGACAAGCAGCTAACCATCAGCTTGCGGGAATACACTTATCTGATGCAGAAAGCGAAGTTTTTGGAACAGATCTGGCAGCTGAATGGCGAGCTGGTGGATAAGACAGAGAAAATGACTGTCAATGGCAGTCAGTTGATCTACGAACGGAATCAGGTCAAGAAGATCCAGGATACCTTCACGAGTCAGGATATCCACTATGTCTTATACGAATGTCAGCTGATCGAATCACGAGTAAAGGTTCGTCCCCGACCGTGGTTTCGTAAGCCCTACGTCAAGCTGATGAAGATGGATTACAACAATTTGCTAAGCAAAGCGTCTTATTTTGACCTACTTCAAGGGGAAAGCGGGGTTCTTGAGCGGAATCTGAAGCACTCGCGGGAAGCCACCACGGTCAAAGACGCTGAGGAGGCAGATTGAGACAGTCATTGGAAGAGAAAGTTATCCAAGGCTGCGATAGGAATCGGGGTGCTGAGTTATTTGATCTTTTTCGCGATCTTTCGCAGCTATTATTGGTACTACCCGACCTTTTCCGTTCATGGGGAATCCATGTGGCCGACCTTTCACGAATCTGAAGTCGTGCAGGTCTGGCGGCATCGTTCACCGCAGCGGTTCGATGTGGTGGTCTTTCAGCCGAAGGAAAAGAACGAACCGATGTATCTGAAACGAGTGATCGGCCTGCCAGGAGAAACGGTCTCCTATCGAAATGGGGTCTTATATATCAATGAGCGTGAAGTCGCTGATCCATTTGGAGAGCTGACCGAAGATTTCGACTGGTCCATGATCCGCTCGACACCGATTCCAGAGGATTGTTACTTCGTTTTAGGGGACAATCGGATGATCTCAAAGGACAGTCGAACCTTCGGCGTGATCTCGCAGCAGCAAATCAAAGGAATTATTAAAGAGGAGACAGGAAAGCATGAAGACAATCCAAGAGAAAATTGAATTTTACACCTTTTTGTACTTGGTCTATTGGATCTTCTCTTTGTTGGTGGTCTTAGGCGTCATCGGTTTAGGGGTGATGGCGTATCTAACGAAATTTCAAGAAGTGGTGACGGTTAGTCAGTTATTTTTATTGGTCCTTCTGATGTTGTTCGCACTGTATCTCAGAATGAACGCCCTGCATTATCAACGGCTCGTCATTCAGTTATCCCATTTGCCAAAACGCCGTCCAATGCCTGAAGGCAAACGGCAGAATCCTAACCGACCCCAACCAAGGAGAGCGGAGTATGAAAACTAGTCAACGGCTTATCGTAATAGGTACGGTTCTGACACTAAGCGTAGCGGCTTTCCCTGTCCGTCAGACACTTTCGGCAAAGACGGAAGAGACGAGCCCTTCTCTCAGTGAGTCAAGTGTGAGTCCATCTAGTGAAGCGCCAACGGTAGAGACGAGTCAATCAACCGTCAGTCAAAGCACTGCTCCGGTCAGCTCAGCGCCAGTGAGTCATGAGTCTGTAAAAGAAAGCAGCACGGAAAGCACGTTTGAATCGGTGGAAAGTACCGAAGCTTCGACATCCGCTTCTTCTATAGAAGAAACAGAAGTGACGGAGACGCCTTCCTCTTCGACAGAAACCGCAGTTGCGGCAGGACCAGCACCAGCGAGTGTGATCCAGCCGCCAGCTACGAAGGAAGAAATTGAGGAGAACTATCAGTTTTCAGTAGTAAAGAACCAAACGACACAGGAATTTATCGCCACCATTGGCAAAGATGCGCAAAAAATTGCTTGGAAGGAAGGACTTTTTGCCTCCGTCATGCTGGCACAGGCCATCTTAGAAACAGGATCGGGAAATAGTCAGCTAGCACGACCGCCCCATCATAACTTGTTTGGCATCAAAGGAAGCTACAAAGGAAAGCAAGTAACCTTCGCCACGCAAGAAGACAACGGAAGCGGACAGCTCTATACGATCCGTTCAGGCTTTCGCCAATATCCTAGCTACAAGGAATCATTAGAGGATTATGCAGCATTATTGAAAAAAGGCATTTCTGGCAATAGTGATTTTTACCAAGCAGTCTGGAAGGAGCATGCGGCAACCTATCAAGCGGCAACAAAAGCATTGACAGGAACGTACGCGACAGATACCCACTATGACAAGAAGCTGAATGCCTTGATCGAGACCTATAAGCTGACAGGCTACGATGCAGATCCAGAAAAAGTTGAAAAAGAAGAGCACGTAACCAAGGAATCAGCGAAGAAAGACAAGAAGGCAAGAGCCGTAGAACCATCGGTAGATACGCAAACAGAAGGCACTGAAAAGAATCCGATGTTGACTACCGAATCGCTGCAACAGGTAATCGAACTCTTGCCAATTCCACAACGTCCGGCCAAGCAAGTGCCAGGACAATTAACAACGCAATGAAAGAAGGGGTGCTATGGCGAATCAACGGGATTATCGAAGGCAAAACGAATACGAACCGCCAAGAAGACCAGCGGCGAACCGTCGACCACCCCGTAGAGTCGAAGAAGGAGGGCATGGCCGCCCGCGCAATCGTGACAGACCAAGGGAGGAATACTTGGATGATCGGTATGATGAGCGTTCCACACGCGGCTATGACAGACAGCGCCCTTATCGTCCGACTTATCGGGAAGGACCCTATCTAGAGCGCCCATCAAGACCGATGCCTGATCGATCGAAGGAAGGGCGCTACTACCCGCCAAACCAAAGGAATCCGTACCCGCAGCGTCCAGTGAATTCAGGCGGTCATCCACAGGTGAATACCCTGAAGCAGGCACGAAATTCTACCTATAAAAATGCGTTCTTGTTTCTCTATAACTTGGTGTTCTACACCGTGATGATCGGGATCATTTTGAGTGCCGTGATGTTTGCCTTCAGTGAAAAATCCAACGCTGCCATCATGGGCTATCGCTTCTATCAAGTATTGACAGATTCGATGGCGCCGCAAGAGGATTCGCCAAAAGGCGGGTTCTATTCAGGAGACATCGTCATCGTCAAGATGATGGACGGCACGAAGGTAAAAGAAGGCGATGTCGTCACCTTTCAGGTAGGAGAAGGCGACAGGTACTTGACCCATAGAATGGTGGAACGACTCGATGAATTGAATGGGGAAAAAGGAGATTATATCGTGACGAAAGGGGATGCCAATGGCTCGGCCGATCCGCCGATCGCAGCGGAGAAGGTCTTCGGAAAGGTCACCTTTGTCATTCCGAAAATGGGCAGTTTTCTCGCCTTTGTGCGGGAAAATCCGTGGCTGTGTTTGGTCTGTGTCTTATCGACCTTTGGCTTCTTCTTAGTTTTAAAGGCCTATTTCTTACAGCCAGAAAAAACGACACCACCGTCTTATTCAAGAAGGGTATGACCATCTATTTTCAAAGAAGATAGATGATTATATAAAAAAATAAAAAGTAGGGGGATAAAGAAATGAAAAACAGCAGTAAAAAGAAAAAGTTGTTAGCGGTTGCGGCAGCCTTAGCCATTATTGCGGTGTTATCCGGGACGTTTGCTTGGTTAACCGCGCAGGACCAGCGAATCAACCGAGCGGAGTCAGCGGCAGTGAATGACGACAGTGTCACTGTAAAGGAAACCTGGGAACCTAAACCATTGGTACCAGGAACGGAAGCAACAAAGGAAGTTTCCGTTTCCAATACAGGAACCGCCAATGTATTTGTCAGAGTTTCTTATGAAGAGGTATTGAAACATCTGACGAATAAAGGGGACGTGAAGTATGATCCGAGTTCAGTCGCTGGTGCGAAGTATACCTATGTAGCCAACGATCCAGGCTTAGCTAAGCATATGCCGGTGAACTTCAATGGTGCCAAAGCAATTGCGGATGGATTTGTAGAAGTCCCAGCAGCACAGGTAACGGGATTGGAGCCGCAAACCAGATTATTGGTTAAGGGTGGTAAAACGGTGGATGCCGTAACTGGAAAAGAAACGATCAGTTATGAAGCGAAGCTGATGCATGAGTACACGACCGACAAGTTCCAAGCGATGCAGTTCAATATCAGTGTGACAGACGAAAACAGTAGTTTAGACGCGAAGGATTGGGCCTTCGCCTTAACCGATGTGAAATATGGGTATTACGAAAACGGGTATGCGAATACTGTCGTGAACTGGGCGAACTCGTCGCTAGCGGATGCGGCAGGAACAGTCACTGGACACTCCCTATTAGGAACAACAGGAACGCGCTACAGTGTGAATTATGACTATACCTTAGTGGGGCTTGGCTTGAGCGCCTTGCCAACACCATCACCTGCGACAGCAGCGGCTCAAATTCCAACAGCGACTGGAAACAAAGGGGTACAGGCTGATACCAATGGGTTAGCGAAGAGCCATATTCAGATCAATTATGGGGCGGACATGACCGACATCGCGACACTTGATACTGGCAAATGGGTCTATAACAAAGAAGACGGCTGGTTCTACTATACAGCACCGTTGAAATCTGGCGAAACGACACCAGACCTGTTGAAGAAATTAGTCTTTGAAAGTGCGATGGGTGTGGAATATACCAATGCGACCTATGACTTAGTCGTGAAGATGGAAGCGATCCAAGCCACTGAAGAAGCCTTGACGGATTCTGCGGGTTGGAACTTAGGCGGCGGTGCTGCACCAACAGGTGACACCTTAGCAATCGTGAACAAACTGACTGGAAATTAATGCCATGACTCACTGAAAGGAGGAAGTGCATGAAGCTAGCCAAGACAGTTTTTGTCCTTCTGATGGGATGTTTCTCTTTCTTTGGATTGACTATGACAGGGGATGCGGCGAAGACACTTCCTCCTGGCATGGTGATCGGTGATGCCGAAGGGGTGTATGCCACGCCAGAAGGCCAATACTACGTGGATTTAGTCGATATTCTTCCAGGGGAGACCTATGAGAAGGAGATTACGATCCGCAGTTTGGATCTGGAAGAGCCCTTTTCATTGGGCTTGTTGGTAGAAAAAGGGGAACAGTCCGGTCAGATCGATTGGAGTGACTATATCACAATGACGCTTACCTTAGACAGTGAAGAGATCTATCAAGGCCCCCTATTGGGTGATGGGCGTTCGGATTGGTCGAAAACACCGTTGGCATTAGGTGTCTGCAACTATGGAACCGATAAGCTGTTAAACGCGCGTTTCAAAATTGATTCTTCCTTGACGAATGAGCACTATCGCGAGAGCAATGTGTTGACGTTTCATTGGACATTTGTGGGGACAAAAGATCAGCCGACGGAACCCACCAAGCCAACGGATTCTTCAACGAGTGCACCGTCCAGTTCGTCAACACCTACCAGTCCGTCTAGTTCTTTTTCAGGCGGCGCTGGCAGGAGAAATGATCCAACCCCAGGTGCTTCTGGGAAGCAGTACCCACGAACGGGGGAGGACATTCGCGATGCACTGTATAAATTTCTCGTCGGTGTGCTGTTGGTATTGATCGTCTTGTTCTTATGGAAGAAGCGAAAGGAGGAGCAGGAATGAGTCTGAGAAAGAAATGGCAGCATTTGTTTCGCACGTTTGTGAAAAGTAAAGGACTCTTTGCCCTCTTCTCGCTTGTTTTAAGTCTATTGCTGGTGATCGGCAGTACCTATGCTTGGCTGACGTCTAACGATCAACGGATCAATCGGGCGGCAGAAAATACAAGAAAACTATCTGCCAAGATCGAGGAAGACTTTCAACCAGTCTATCATTGGGCACCAGGGACGACCAAGAAGAAGGAGCTTCGCGTGGTCAATGACGGGGAAGTCCCCGCCTTTGTCCGCCTGTCTCTCCATGAATTTTTCCTACAGTTCGAGACAGATACCAGTGATAACCAGCGGGAAAACAGTTCGGAGAAAAAAGGAAACGGGAATCTCGTTGTCTATACCAATTTGGATGCTTCTGCCAACTACGTACAAGTGAAGAATCTCTCCACTTGGGAAGCAGGCAATTACTATGAAGTTTCTGCCTCAAGCTACTACAAGGTTGCGCAAGCGATTGTGAATCCATTGGCTGATCCTTCGAAGGCCTATCACTATCAAGATACGACTCGTACGAATCCATTAAAGGCCATCGAGCTCGATTTCACCACGGGCAAAATCTTTGATGAGAATACGCCGCCTGCTAGCTCGGATACGAATTATTGGTATTACGAGAAAGGCTACTTTTACTACTCAGAGCTTTTACAGCCAAATGAACGTACGACGAATCTGTTAGAAAGCGTGACGCTGGACCCTGACTATACTAATCAATACAAAGGGGCATTGTACAAGCTCGTTCCCCAGATGGAGGCACGGGACCGTTCGAAGGGGCTATTTACAGACTGGAACATTGATTCAAGTGACTTTGTCTATTCCTTATATCAAAGCCAGCTACCCTAGCAAAGGAGGAGAGAGATGAACCCGCGAAAAAGAAAACACCGTGTGGTCTATGGCATCATTGCCGCTGTTCTTGTCCTGCTTGTGGTAGGGGGCGGGTACTTGGTCTATGCGGCCATGACGGCACAGGATAAGAAGATGAACGACTTTCAGATCGGACAAGTAGAAACCAAGCTGGAGGAAGTCTTTGACGATTCGATCCAAGAAATACTAAAGGATCAAGCTGTAGAGAAACAAGTGACGGTCACCAATACTGGAACGATCAAGCAGTTCGTTCGCGTCATGGTCTTGCCAGAAGTGCGTACCAGTATCGTTGGTGACGCAGCCAATGAACAAGTCCTCTCCCTAGTTATCGGAAAAGACCTGTTGTTGGAGAACGGTTCTACTGATTGGGTAGAGGGGGGCGATGGCTATTTCTACTATTTAAAAGAAGTAGAGCCTATGCAATCCACCAGCAAGCTTTTTGAAGCGATCAAGCTGTCGGATCAATTAAGCGACCAATACCATGACGCAACGTTTGTTCTTTCATTAAAGGTAGAAGCAATTAATTGTGCCGAGTTCGCTTATCGAGATGCTTGGTGGCAAGGAACCACACCTACAGACCAACCATTAAAAGCAGTGGATGACGCACTAAAAATGAAGGTTGAAAATTAACGATGAAGGACATAGCCGAAACTGTGTCCTTCAATAAAAAAAGCAACACTCATGAGATGAGTGTTTTACGGATAAAGCATTGATTTGATGAGTATTGAGGAAAAGGGGTAGAGAAAAATGAAAGATAGAATTCAATCACTAACAATAAAACATTGGCGAAAACTTTTTCTTGTTCTTTGCGCTATCGGAATGATTGTTGTAGGAGTAATTATAGGGATGGACAGCCTTAAAAAGAAGGAAGTATCCGCTCATCCGACGAATGCGATTACGCTAGATGAAGGTGGGAGTAATGAGTTTGAGGTTCCAGTGGACGGTCAAGAGAACTTAGAGTACTCAAATAGTTATAATAAATATAAACAAACAGACACTAATATTCCTTCTTTAGGGAAACAACTTTCTGAGACAGAAACTGCAAAAACAAAATTATTTAGTAGTCAAATTCAAAACTATATTTCAAAGAGTTACGTTACTAGTAATGGAAATATTATTTCTCAACATATTTATTCTTCATATCCAACAGGAACTGGATTTAATATAATTGATCAAACCAGAATCATTTTGGAATCAAAAACTGGCGAAATTCTCGACACTAAATGGGTTCACGAGACTCCCAATAGTATTACGCAACCTAGTGGGAACAAGGCAACTTGGTCTAACTCTTTTTTTCAAAAAAGTGGTACGGAATATGTAGCTCTTTATTCAACAAATTTAGGTGCAATAAATTCAACTACTTTTATTGATGAAGGAAATCATTTAAGTATTTCCATTTTAGATAATAATCGTACTCTAGATTTAAGTGGAATAAATTTAAAGGACCAAATTATTCACAGTTCAGTGAGCACTAATACAGGCACTTTCTTGAGTCGTCCAGCTATTTATCCTCATTCACAAGAAAAAGTAAACTACATTAATATTGAACATCTGGATGGTCAAGTTTTAGATGTTATTGAATTTGAAGCCTCACCAGAGGTACAAACGCATGTTCCAGAAGGTTCGAATCCCACTGAGAATATCGCCTTTCAAGAAGATATGCATTATATTGACGATTACACAGTAATTGGTATAGAAAGAATGATAAGTGCAGGTAAAACTACAAGTTGGTTGTGTAAATGGACTATTAATCCAAATACTAACAAGGCTACCCGCACAGAAATTGAATCATACCCAAATTCTTTCGCAGTTATTGCACAAGATATATGTAGCAATAACAAAGTTTTTTTTCAAGTCTATCGGAACGGTGCGGTAGGAGAATCACAAGTAGAGTTATTAGAAATAGAAGTAAATACTTCAACTATGAGATTGGTCAAAAATTTTCCTAAAGAAACCAGATTAAACTTTTTAAGACAAGGGTCGGGATATCTTTTTATCGGACAGATACAACAAATTGAAGGAGAGTTTGAAAATATTGGAGTTTCGTCGGGAATATACACAGGTTTTATGAATAGTGATTTTGATTGGAAAAGTTCCTCGTCTATTCAATTAAATTTTCCAGAAGCTTCTTCGGCTATTGAAATTAGTAGTGTTACTGGGAGTGAAGATATGATTATTTTATCAGGAAAATTTCCAACAAGAGAAATTCATTTCATTGATGAAGTGGTGTATGGAAATTTTCCTGGGGAGTTAACGAGTGGTGTAAATAAAGAGTGGTCTCCACAAATTTATTCTCCTGGAAAAGGAAATGCATTTGTATCCATTTTAAAAAAAACAGACGATTGGTCACCTTTAATTAAGGCACCAGATCCTTTTAATGTAAATATTGATGATCCTGATCTTTCAAATCAAAATATAGTTGATAGGTGGCTGCTGACAGGATCAAAAACGGGTAGCTTCACAGATACTAAAGCGGTAAAAGTATATGATACAACAGACATTGATAAAGGATTGTTTATATATGGCATTGACTGGCTACGGGAACGAATTAATAAGAATCCAAATTCTCTAGTGTATGAAAATGACAATATTACCTTGAAATCTTCTGATCCGATTGATTGGCAAGCGCTGGGGTTTGATAAAAACAAAACCGGTCCACAATTGGTCACTTATTTTGTAACGGATAGTCAAAAACAAACCAGCACTACATCAGCCTATATTAATAATCTAACTAATGAAACTGTTACAGATGAGGAGGACGAATACGCACTAGATGCTAAAAACTTCCATGTTCCTCTGAACGGAGTGGGAACCACCATTTCTGATGCGAATAAGTTCAAGGAATTCGCGGAGACGATGGCATGGAATTTAACGGATCAAGGAAGTGCCGTTGGCGATCAAGGGAATGGGATCGACGAAGACGGCACCGACTCTAGCAAATTATCATCCAAAGTAACAGTAGACGCCGATCAATTAAAGGCTTTACGAGAAGCAAAAGTGGCGAAGCCTTATCCGGTGGATGTGACGTATAAGCCGAAGCTGGGTGTGGAAATCGTCAATCGGGTGTGGGTATTTTTGACAACGAAGAACACAGTGCCGAATAGTGAGACCAATCCAGCGATGACACCGCAGGACACGAATGGTGTGGTGTATTACTCGGATGATTATGAGCTGCCGTTTCGAATGAGGGGCTCACATACTGCGAATGATGTCCTAGCTCGAGGAAATATTCGCGTCTATGATTATTATGACGCGGATCATGAAAATTCAGCGGAATTACCAACACTGGCGGATGCTAGTAAGAATGCGAATAAGCTAGTCGTCGAGAATCTCAGTGTGATCAACAATGCCACCGAACCTGGTAAAGTGACACCATCCATTCGTTATGAGTGGGATGGCACGATTGACGCGAACCATAAAGATGGCTCAATCGCTGGAAATGAAACACGAGGGTACTTAGACGTCACCTTGACCGGAAATATTTTGTTGCATGTGCGTCAGGTCGTTCTTGATGCTTCCGATGAAATCGTGGTACCGAAAAAAGGGTATGTCGAAATAAACAATCGTTTATCAAATGGAGGGCTACCGACGCTGGATACGAACTATCAAGCACAGCTAGTCGTTGGTTCAGGGAAGCTGGCGGATCATCCGAGCTTTACCGATATTGGTTTATCAGTGGAGCATTTGCCTGACAATGCGGATGAGGTGTTGTTCTCAACAGTCATTCCAGAGTTCTATGAGTATGTGGGGTATTATTCCACAACGGAGCAGGCCGATTCTCAAGGTGCGAGTCATCAAGGGCAGACCAATTATGTATCTGGTGATCTGGCCTTATTAAAGAGCACGTTGAACAATGAAGAAGAGTTCTGGATCACGCTGTATCTAAAACCGACAGAAGACGACCAAGACGAGGCGAAGGCGCCGCAGCCGTATAGCTGGGATTATAAGAAAAACGACTTAGGAAAGATCAAAACGAACTAAGGAGGAGTGGCATTGGTCTATTTTCTATTGCTGATTTTTGGCTTAGGCTTGCTGGTTCACAGTTACTTATTCGTTACTGTGATGAAGCAGCAACGGGAACTGAAAGACATGCTAAATAAACGAAGCCGGAGAAAACCGGCCGCAAGACCCATGCCGACTTCCTATGAGAAAAGAGGTCGCCGATGAATTTAGGGTATGCTCGTGGGTCAATGTATAGCCAACAGCTGGATTTATTGGAAGATTATCCGGTGGATGAATTATTCTCTGATGGATCAGAAGAGGCATTGGATTTATTTTCTCCTGAAAGTGACTTTTGCCAACTACTGGCATATGGGGAAGAAGGGGATTGTCTGGTCGTGGTCTCGTTGGAGGTGTTGTCGCGAGACTATCGCGGCTTGTTGGCCTGTCTGGACGAGCTGGAACGATTGGGGATGGCGCTAGAGGTATTGACGCTCCCACAACTGAGTATCGATGAATGGCGTCAGATTTTTCAGTGGTCGTTACGAAATAATCGGCTCCTGCACCCGACCTTGATGCGGGTGGGCAAGGAGCGGGAAAGAAGTCAGAAAGCATACACTCTCTTCAGCCGGGAGCCAGAGGCACGCAAGCTGTATCGCGAAGTAATCTGGCTCTTAATGGAAAAGCGAACGATCCGTCAGATTGCACGGCAAAAGCGCCTTCCTGCGGAAACGGTCTATCGAATCCACCAGGAAGTGAAGCAGATTCAGCTAGCGATCCTCTTGGTTGTTTGTTTTCTCTTATCGATTTTTAGTATTAAGCTGGCGGAGACGTATTTTGATCAGCTATGGATTCAAGTAGTGATCTGTGTCGTGGTGACCTTGATCATTTTATGGAATGTTTTAGCAGACAGTGAAGAAGACCCCAAGGCATAAAGGAACGAAAGGGTGAATCAAATGAGACAAGTGATGATTTTAACAAAGAATGTGCTGTTTGAAGAACCGCTGCAGAAGAAGCTTCAGCGCTTAGATTTTGAAGTCTTTTGTTCCTCCTGTAGTGATCAGTGGCTAGAGGCCATCAATGAGACCATTTTTCAGCATTTTCAGGCAGTGCTCTTGAGTGAGACCTTCTGCAACCATGAGGTAACGGAGCTGCTGCAGCGTTTGACGAACTATCCTGTGCGTCTCTTCCGTCTCGTGGAGGAGACACCTACGGAAAAGGCGGCGGAGGAGTGGAAGAACCAAGGGTTGGATGGCTGGTTGGAGAAGTCAGACTGCGTAGATGTTCTGCGAGAAAAATTAGTGAATACCAGCAGTCCGCGGCTCACCCAGCAGTTCTCTGAAGGAGAAGTCGAAGCCACTGGGATCAGTGAATCGGTCCGTCGTTGGCAGCTGGAAAATGCGCGAGCGATGTTCTCCCGAACAGAGGGGCTGGTGTTCCAGTGTTTGATGGAAGCGCAGGCGCAGCGGCGGGTCGTGACTCGTGAGGAAATTTGTCGAAAAGTCTGGCATTCCGAAGAGACGGCTTCCACGACGAGTCAATTGTCCACGATTATCGGGCGTTTGCGGACGAAATTAAGGGAACAGGGAATCCAGGGAAACACGATCCTAACACTGTGGGGGCAGGGCTATCGTTTCAGCTGCGGCTTTTACGAGCAGTGGCTCAAGCTGGTGCAGCCTAATTACCAAGGCAGGATTCAAAATCAAACCATCGCTCAATCAATTTGATTGGGCGATTTTCAAAAAGAAGGGACACGTCATTGATGAAAAAGCGACTACTAGGGCTCGTTCTGCTCGTACTTCTACTTCTGATCCCTTCACAAGGGTACGGGGAACCGAAGGAAGAGACGGAAGAAGCGATCACCGATTTGCAGGAACGGCTGCTTCAGTTGAACGATGCGATCTCTACGAATCTAGTGAAGCAGCAGGAACAGGAGGCGGCCATCCGTGTGTTAGAAAGCACTGAAAACAAACAAGCAACGGAAGTCGTCCAAGCGACAGAACGACTGGAACGATTAGAAAAGGACATCCAAGAGCGCTTAAAGGCGATCCAGCTAAAGGAAGCGGATCAAAAAACAAGAGTTCTTCAGGTAGAGAACTGGTCAGCGGCGCTAAAAGCACTCTATTCGGCGGAAACAATCCGCAAATCCGATGAAGCACGCGGAAAAGAATACCAGCAGCAGGAAAAAAAGCTCGCAAAGGAAGTCGAAGCGTTGAAGCGGCAGCGGGAAACACTGGAAAAGGCGCAAGAAGACTTAGCGGTCTTGATTGAGGAACAGGAGACTAATAAAACTGCCTTAGAACAGGAGTTGGCGGACAATCAAGCAACATTGACCGTCTTAAAGGCAGAGGAAGAACAACAAGCAGCGGCACGACAGGCGGAACAAACGGCATTACTAGCGAATTTGGCGCAAACACCGCAATTAGAAGAAGCAGGTGGTTCGACAGAGCGCTCCGCAGAAGGGCAGCAGCAAGCCCAACAGATCCTGCTAAGTGCCAAGGAATTTCTCGGGGTGCCCTATGTCTGGGGCGGCACGACTCCTAGCGGCTTTGACTGTAGTGGGCTGATGCAGTATGTTTTTGCGAAGCATGGAGTGACCCTCCCTCGAGTCAGTCAAGCGCAACAAGCTTTCGCACGGAATATTTCCTTGAGTGAGCTGCGTCCTGGCGATCTTGTCTTCTGGGGGCAACCGGCGTATCACGTAGGGTTGTATATGGGAGACGGCTACTTTATTCATGCGCCGCAGCCGGGGGAGGTCATCAAGATCACCCATGTCAGCTGGTTTCCCTACCAAAGTGCGGGAAGAGTGCTGGAATGATAGGCTATCGAATTCGAAAGCTGTGGCAGGAAAGCTGGCAGAATATTTCTCGCCACCGCTTTTTGTCCTTTGCGAGCTTCTTCATTATGGCGATTACTATGACTTTTGTCAGTGTAGTCTTACTCGTGCTGGTGAACCTCCAGTCTTTTTCAAAGCAGGTGGAGGATTCGGTGGAAATCCAAGTCTTCTTGGTCTCCACCACACAACCAGAGGAGTTGCCAACGATCGAAAATCAATTCAAGGCGCTGGAAAATGTCGAGTCTGTCACCTTTGTCTCGCGAGATGCGGCCTTAAAGCAGCTGATCCAGGAATATGGGTCCGCCTTTGACTTGTTTGAAGGGGATACGAATCCTTTGTACGACAAGTTTGAGGTTCAAGTAAAAGAGAAAGCGGCCATCAAACAAACAGCGAAGGCGCTTGAAGCATTCCCAGCGGTTTTTCAAGCCCGCTATGGCAGCGACACTGCGGAGGCGTTGCTAACGAGTCTGGGGATCGTTCGACGCTTCGGTCTTCTCTTAACGATTGTTTCGTTAGCAGTCACCATGATCGTCTTATTTTTCACGTTGATGATGAGTATCCGATCAAGACAAAGAGAAATTCAGACCCGGATGTTGATCGGTGCAACGCCTAGCTACATTCGCAGGCCGTTCATTGTTCAAAGCGTGCTCTTAACCGTGGCGGGCGGGCTCCTTGCGCTGCTGGTCTCGCTGTCTGGCTATGGTCTTTTTTTCAGCCGCTTCCAAGGAGGGGTAGAAGCGTCAGGATATGCCCTTAGCACATTGCTTCAGGCTGGCGTACCGGTGGCAGGGATCATTCTGACTGTCTCGCTGTTGTTTGGCTGGCTTAGTGCGGTGATCGCCGTCACCAGCAGTATCGAGTATCCGAAATAAAGGGGAAAACAAATGATCGTATTAGAAAATGTGACGAAATGCCTGGCTGTTTCAAAGCAAAAAAAACGAATGCCCGTTTTGCGCCAGCTTTCCCTGCACATCTCAGCAGGAGAATTTGTCTATATCACTGGAAGCTCTGGGGCCGGGAAATCAACGCTATTGAAGCTGCTGTATAAGGAGCTGTCACCGGATCAGGGAGAGGTCTACGTGGGACAGTATCCCCTTAGCCAATTAAGAAAAAAAGACTTGCCTTACTTCCGCCGAAGAATCGGCGTGGTGTTTCAAGATTTTCGTCTATTGCCGAATATGACGGTGGAGGAAAATCTGGCGTATGCTTTAGATGCGGTGGGGACACCGCCAGAGGTGATGGATCGGCGAATCACGCAGGTTCTAAAGCTGGTGGGTCTGTCCCATCGGCGCCATGCTGTGGAGCTGTCAGGTGGAGAGGCGCAGCGTGTCGCCATTGCCCGCGGGGTGATCAATCAGCCGAAGCTCTTGCTAGCGGACGAACCTACAGGGAATCTGGATGCAAAAAATGCCTTTCAGATTCTGCGACTATTGGAGCGAATTCATCGAAAAGGCGTAACGGTCGTCGTAACGACCCACAATGACGCCTTGCTTCACCGTTTTCCCCATCGAGTCATTACCTTGGAAAAGGGACTCATTCTCTCGGATCGGTGATCTGAGGCTTAAAATCAGTGATTAATTTTTATTGGAGGCAGAGGATGGAAAGAATTTTGATTATAACGAAGAACACTCTTGCAGAGAAAGGCTTGCAGGAACAGCTACAACTGATGAATTACGAGGTATTGTGTCATCAGGGCACGACTATCGATGACATCTTATGTTCAGATGGTCCAGCTTTTCTGGATTTTTTTGACTGCATGATCATCAGCGAGACCTTGTCACAGCTGGATTATCAAAAAATTTTGGCCGACTTGGCCCGGCGAGAGAAACAACCGGTGATCCTACGAAAAAGCGAGGGACAGGAGCGGTTGCGTGAAGGGGAGGACAATATCCTACCGACGGACGCCTCCTTTGAAAAGCTTCGTGAGATTCTCGTCACTTGTCTAGGCTTCCCACAGCCCAATCAGGCAGTGAGTTCGGTAGAGATGCTCTCGATGCAATTGGAACGGATTCAATGGACCAATAAGGAACGGGACCTATTCCGACTTTTACAGGAAAACGCGGGTACCTGTCTAGGACGGGAAACGATCTGTCAGAACCTTTGGGGAGAATACAGTAATTCCACGAAAGCGCAGCTGTCTAATCTTACTAAGCAAATCAGAGAAAAGCTGGAGCTATCTGGCATTGGCGGCGATAAGCTAGTGACGTTGTGGGGACAGGGGTACCGGCTGGATAAGGTATTAAAGGCGATTTGAGAAAACGCGGAACTGAAGCAGCGGTTATAGAGAGTCTCTTCATTGGAAGAGCCAATACATACGTTGGGTCCAAGTCAGACGTTGACCATTAGAGCATCAAGAACACACCGTGTGGCTATGTGGATGCTTACTGAGAATAAGGAAAGAAGGGATCATCATGAGTCAAATCCTACTATTAACCAACAATCCATTAAATGAGCAGTTCTTTGAAGAGCGGGTCCATCAGCTGGGGCACGAAGTTTTTACCTCGAAGCAGATGATCGAATGGTGCCTCGTGAGCCGTGAGACACAGGGCTTTATTCAGATGTTTGATTTGGTGGTGTTAAGTGAAACACTGGCAAATGCCGAGGTCAAAGAATTATTAACCGTGTTAAGAACCTGCGGGACACCGCTCTTACGTAAATCAGACGAACCATTAGACGACGCCGACCTAGCGAAATGGAAGGAAGCAGGTGTGACCGAATGGATCAACAGCCAACCGACACTGGAAGTCCTGCGGGAAAAGCTTTGCTATGAAGGAAAACGAAAAGAAGGCAATATCGTTTTCCTGCCAAAAGCAGAGGACAAACGTCCTTTATCAAGCTTTGTGTTAAATGAAAGCGAGCTTAAGCTCTTCCACATCCTCTATCAGCAGCAGAAACAAATCGTTTCCAGAGAAGAAATCTGTCAGCAGCTATGGGATCGCGGCAAAAGCAATTCCACTATGTCTCAGCTTTCTGTGATGGTCAAGCACCTAAAAGCCAAGCTTGCCAGTCAAAATGTTGATGGTCCGATTATTGAGACCTTTTGGGGGCGGGGCTATCGCCTTGCCGACTCGGTGTACGATCAAGTTTATCTGGACGGAATAGATGAGCCGCTATTAAAGCAACAGTAAGAAGAATGGAAGGCAGATGTATTGCAGGCTTAAGAGCTTCCAATTTTTACTGGTGGAATGGCCGAGGGGGTTGCTGCGTCATTAGCACAAGGAGCTTTTCAGAAATTATGCTTGCAAAAGAGACCATTAGAAAATTTAACTACAGATAAAAAGGAGACTATTCTAATAAAAAGTTCTTCGATTATTATTCCTGGACTTTCTTTTGCTATTCAACGACTATGTCAAGCTTCTATCGATGGGAATAGTCAAAAACCGTCAGCTGTATCACGCAACTGTGAGATTTTTAGAAAGCGGTGGAATCCTTTGATAGGTGTAAATAGTCGCTTCAATCAAAGAAGCAAAACGTGGACGTCTCGTAATGGGACGTCTTTTTGACGGTTCTTTATTAGAAGCAAGTGTCCTACACTCAAATTTTAAATTGTCGATTTTCATCTGATTATTTATATTTTAATGATCGTTATCGAGTTGGAATAACCACAAATATTAATTATAACAATAAGGAAACGATTATTTCATAACTTATCATGAATATATTGTCAAATAATAAGCTTCTGTCTCTTATACACATCTCCGAGCCCACGAGACGCGTAGTAAATCTCGTATGCCGTCTTCTGCTTGAAAA
>ERZ1026976.275-NODE-275-length-20528-cov-8.926147_pt1 | contig 20528 bp, 15 predicted proteins | sample MGYA00519293_ERZ1026976 | MGnify/ENA primary metagenome ERZ1026976 (study PRJEB26926, sample SAMN06164671) | human gut metagenome | biome: ENVO:00009003; feature: ENVO:2100002; material: ENVO:00002003 | host: Homo sapiens | place: USA | collected 2012 ... | reverse complement strand
GTATAAAGCCAATGCTATTACAACCGTTCCTGTCAATACCGATTGAATAATATTTCCTTTCCGATGTGCAACAATTAGAGAAACATAAAATGGGATCGTTGCTAAGTCACCAAAAGGTAACACCTTATTCCCAGGCAGTATAACAGCGATAAATAAAGTTATTGGAACTAAAAGCAATCCTGTCGCTAAGTTGGCTGGATGTCCCGTAGTAACCGCAGCGTCCAAACCCAAATAAATTTCTCTTTCACCATAACGTTCTTGTAAAAAATCTCTGACCGATTCTGAAATCGGGATTAGACCTTCCATCAAAATTTTTACCATCCGAGGCATCAAGAACATGACCGCACCCATGTTGATACCCATTTTTAAGATACCTCCAATATCATAACCACCTAGTGCAGCAATGGCTGACCCAATAATAATTCCCATCATCATTGGTTCGCCAAAAATACCAAATCTTTTCTGAATCGATTCTGGGTCAGCGTGCAGCTTATTTAGACCAGGGATTTTGCTTATAGCAATGCCAATTGGAATACCCACTAAACCAAAAGCTGCTGTTGATCCCGTGGGGAGACTTACCCCTTCTAGTCCATAAAATTTCGCTACTAAAGGAGCCGTTTTGTCGGCAATAATCAGGCAAGCAATCTCATATAATACGGCACATAAAATAGCAAACCACCAGTTGCCATTGGTCACAATATACCCCGTTGCTCCCGCAGCGATAAAATGCCAATAGTTCCATAAATCGATATCTAAAGTTTTTGTAACTTTTAGGAGCAGCAAGATAACGTTTACAATCAAACAAATCGGAATTAAAACGGCTGATACCGGCGAAGCCCATGCAGCAGATGCTGCTGATGGCCATCCGGTATCAATCACTGTCAAATGAAACCCAAAGCGTTCAACCATAGCCTGAGCAGCTGGTCCCAAATTATCTGATAGCACACCAATAACCAAATTAATACCTACAAATCCAATTCCAATTGTTAATCCTGATCGCAATGCTTTCCCAAATGGAACTCTAAAAATAAGTGCTATGATTAGAATCATAATCGGGAGCATGACAGTAGGTCCTAGGTTCAGGATATACTGTACAACATCGTTAATCGCTTTCATTCAAATAAATCCTCCTTGTATATTTATTTTTAAATAGCGGCCACTATTTTTTAACTATCTTTATTCGTCAACGGATCTTGCTAATTCAAGAATTTTTTCATCTAGTTTGTCGGCACCTATTCCACTGATATATCCCAATGCGGTAATTGCCGGAATTTTGTATTGGGTGGGTAAAATTGTTGTTGAAATAAGCATATCGGCACCTTCTTGTTTAGATACTGCTTCGGCAATTTTAATTTGTTGAACATCCGCATTAATGTGATTGTCCTTTAATAAATCTTCAATCCTTCTCATAACCACTGTTGATGTGGCGATCCCTGCTCCACAAGCTACTAATACTTTAATTTTTCTCATACGAATCGTCTCCTTTTATTTTTCAATTTTTTTAATTGCATAAATTAATTGTTCTGAATCCTTTGCTGCTAAAACTTCCTCTAAAATATTGTCATTTTGCAGTAATTCCATTAATGATTGCAGCATTTCTAACTGTGCATGAGGTTGATTTAACCCTAAAATGAAAACAATATCGGTAGTTACTTTTTGGTTTCTGTCCTCCATGCTATTAAATTGAACAGGTTTTTTATTAGTAATCACTGCCACAAATTCCGTTAAAATACATTCAGCATCCGTATGTGGAATAGCTGCACCATATTTCTCCAATTGAATACCCGTCGGAAATATCTCTTCTCGTTGTTTTATTCGTTCGAGAAAATCACTTCTAACCCATCCTAGTTCTAACGCTTGTTCATACACCTGTTCAAAAATTTCGATAGGACTTGAAAAAGTTTCTTGAACAAAAATCAAAGGGGATTTCACATAAAAACTTAGTTTGTCATTTTTTTCCATTTCTTAGTTCCTCCAATATTCATCACTAAAATCTACTAATAGAGTGAGTACTTCATTGATAGATGTTGCCTTTTCAATTTCTTTCAGTTGTTCTGAACCTGCTAAATTCATCAATTCAAAGATTAAATCAACATGTTTGTCTTTATCATTAGAGGCTAATAAAACAACGGTGTGTACTTTTGATCCGTTTTCTGTGAGGATTCCTTTTTTTACGATCCCCATACTTAGTCCGACGCCTAACGCCCCTGCTTCACACATTGTATGGGGTAGACCGATAGTGTTCCGTAAAACTGTATATTGAGGTAATATAGGCATTTCTTGTTTTAAAACGTTCACAAAATTGTTACTGATAACATTTCGTTTTTCTAATGGGTAAGCCAACTTATCGAGAAGTTCCAACCACTCTATTTCATCATCAAATAGTTGAATCGTATCTATTTTCAATGTGTCGATTAAATGAATCCGTCTCTTCTCTACCATCTCGAAATCTTTTGGGGTAAACAACGTTAATAGTTCATGATATAAGTTCTCCTCATCTGAAATCACCGCATATTTCTTTATCAATGACATGATTTTTTCTGGATTTATTACTGTGTTTTGTGATAGTGACACGGAGCGTAATACACGTTCTCTAAGCTGCCTCTTTTCCTGATCAGTCAAGAAATTATTTACTACAAAAACAGGCTTCTCTGTTTCCAGAGGGACAGCTGAAAAAATGAAGTCAACATCGTAATCGTTTCGATAGAATTTTCTTTCAGAAATCAACTCGACAAAATCAATTTCTGGTAATAAATTTTGCAACGTATTCTTTAGCAGTAAAGAAATTGAGATACCGTTAGGACAAACGATGATTGCTTGTTTTCTATTTTCATCCCGAATGATCTCTGTACTTTCGACAATATGACTGCCTATGAATAAAGAAATCAGGAACAATTCGGGATCTGGTATCGCTTCTCCAAAAAAATTTTCCAGTGGTTCACTAGATTCTTTCACTAAGTAAAACAATGAAAACAAATCGGCATCCTTATTCTCTTGATAAAATCTTGTTTGTAAGTTTAGATGATACTTAATGCGATAATATGCGGGTCTCATATGAATCAATAGCCGCTCTAACAACTTTTCCTTCCGTTCAACACTGAGACCCGATATTTTCTCAAAATTGTTTAACACTTCAAATAGAGCTTCTTTTAACTTATCCATTTCTCTAACTGAAAGAATATTCGCTTGAGATAAATTCGTTGTCAGAAGCAACAAAGTAAGGTACACTCGTTCATTTCTACTTATATTATCGACATCCCAGATAATATGCTCTGCCGCTAAGAACTCTTTCGTGTCAGCAAGCTCAAAATCATTAATTTTGAAATTGTAGGATATTTGTTTCCCTCTTTTCGCTCGTCGGATAATTAGAATGACTAATAGAGGCAAAACCTTTAAGCGATCATCAGTAAATTGGATATTCAATTTTTCTTCTACTAAACCGATACGTTTCTTGAAAACTTCAACTAGATCTGTATCAATTTTTGAAAATTGGATGATACAATTGATTCCATCGTGAATCTCTGCCAAGTTCATCAGGGTCGCAGATAACAAATCTCGTTTATTCCATTCATCTCCTTGAAAATGATAGCCTTTCTGTCGCGTGTAGTTTAGTTTCAAGTCATATTTCCCAACGTCTTTTCCAATTCTTTTTAAATCCCGTAAAATGGTATTTCTGCTAACCCCTAATTCCAAGATGAAATGATCCAAAGATAGATATTCATCTTTAGCTAAAATCAATAATTCAATTACCCAGATTCTTTCTTGTCCAGAAAATATATAGTGCTCTATTTTTTCATGTTCTTTTTCCTTCCCACCTCCAAGTGCAGAAATGACTACTTTAGGAACTAAAAAATGCCCTTTTTTTGTCCTTTTAATTTTCGGCAGTTTTCCATCCTCTAAAAAGTCGTTAATTTTTTTTAAAGCGTAATTCAATTGACTTCTTGATAGATTGAACCTTTCATATAAAACTTTACTAGTAATTTGGGGGTTATTTATTAGTTCCATTAATATTTGGTTATTCCTATCTTCTAAGTTCATATTCATCACCCTTACACTCTCAAAATACTTTAAAAACGCTTCCAAATCCATAAACTTTGTTATCCAATAATATGCATGCTTTGTGCAACATGAGCTCTCATAATTCCTTCAATTTATTTCTCCATAAAAAAAACAGGTGAAATCCCCTGTTTTACAACCTTTCTGTCTATTTTCTTTAAACAAATTACTATTCCATTTACGTTCTACTAATGATACAGATAAGCTCATGACAACTTAAGCCATTAAATACTATCATATTCTTGTTATCCTTAGCTGATCAAAACTAATCAGTTGGTTATGCATTTTATCCCTTCCTTACGAAGCACATCAATATAAAAAAATCATTCTCAAATAAATGTTATAATCACCAAATTGCCAGTCACTTTTAAAATAGTTGTGTGATAGAATCCGTTCAAAATTACCAAGAAATGAGTGACTATTTTAAGCACAGCGAGCATCGAAAAAGTACGCATTCTGCTAATTGTACATTTTTATATATAAATTTTCTATTAATGAGTAACTAAAACAAAATTATTATGTCATTGATTTAAAAATCATTCTTTGCTAGATGAAAAACACATTTTGAAGTTATTTCATTGATATGTATGAAGAGATTTTTTTCCTAATATACTTAGATATTTTGCCGACCATTTTAAAAATTAACTAGTAACCAGGCTATTTCTCACTTTCCATTGATTATTGTTCATTAAAAAAAGTCCAATCACCGAATGATGATTAGACTTCTCTTTATTTGATTGAACCAATCAGCACTATCCCTATTGTAATAAGCGCCGCGCCTAAACTGATCATTCGCAATTCTTTTTTTGTTTTCTTCACCTTCAAAAGAACTAATCCCGCATAAATTGAGATTAATACTGCTAACTGGGAGAAGGTAAAACTTTTAGCGACACCTATGATCGGTATAGCAAGAAATAGACTAATGTTTGCAATACTCCAAGCTATTCCTGTCCCAAAGTTCTTTCTCACCTGTCTCCAGCTTATCTCGTCAATTTTACCAAAAGATAACACTAGCGATAAGAACCACATTCCGATTGCTTGTGGAAATAGAACCTCTGCTCCACTGGCTTGAAACGCTTGCGGCAAAGTCACATAAACGGTTAAAGTTAATGAAGACAGTAACAAACAAGTAATCGCTTTGCTTTTAGTTGATTTTAAAGACGTTGCGTCATCTTTTTTTTCTAAATAAGAAGTGAGAATAATTCCGACAATAATTAATAGAATTCCTCCTGTTCCTACGCTTGCCATTTTCATATTTGACCACTCACCAAAAAATAAAGCCGCAATAAAGGTAGCTCCGATTAATTGAGTCCCGTTGGAAATCGGCATAGCCTCAGATACTGGTAATAATTGAAATGAATAGAATTGCAAATATTGTCCAATCGACCAAAAACACCCAGAAAAAACAGCTGCTAGAAAACTCCCACTATTATAAGACGGTTGAACGATAACCGTGAAAAGCGTCCCAATTAAAAGAGCCACAGTCGTTGTTCCTAAAAGCTGATTGATAGGTTTAGCATTTGTCATTTTTGCGATGATCGGCATAAAGCCCCATCCTATTGCGGGTAATAGATATAAAATAATCATTGATTTCTCCTAAAAGCTAAAATAATCGCTTAAGAAAAGACTGGGCATCTACCCAGTCCCTTCCTGATCTAAAATTTGAATAGTTCGTCTTGCAATGTTACTGCTTGATTTTCCTTCATCAACTCACCCTTGTTTATTTCTGGGAAAACCACGACGATAGTGTTGTCCTTTTTAGCCTTCTCTAATTGCCGTAAATCCATAAAGGCGAGTAATGTTCCTGTTTTTACGTTCTGCCCTTCTGTTACTTTGATTGAAAAAGGTTCTCCTTTTAATTCCACAGTATCCAATCCCATATGGATCAGTAATTTCTCTCCAGTTTTACTTTTAATTGTTATTGCATGTAGTGTTGGGAAAATGCTCTCAACAATTCCCTCAATTGGCGCATAGACCTTACCATCATGGTGACTTATTGCATACCCCTCGCCCATCAACTTCATGGAGAAAACCTCATCTTTTACTGCCTCTAAAGGAAGAACGTGACCGTTTGCAACAGATTTCAAAACTTTTTTTGTTTTAAAAAAGAGCATTTTCTCATCACCTCTAGACTAATTCCGGCCAGAACTCTTTATTGGCCTCGATCATTTCATCTAATACTTTTTTAGCTACTCGAGCATTCGGAACTGTTTGATTTAATGTGAAAGCCTGCAATGCTTTTTGATAAGACCCTTCAAAGTAAGCATCCACTAATAATTTTTCCGCCGCCACTTGCGCCTCCATCAATCCTTTATGGAAATCACAGATCGGTTCTCTCAAAGATATCGGTTCAACACCTGTTGCTCCAACGTAGGCTGGTACTTCTACTACAGCGTCTGATCGTAAGTTAGGGATAGCACCCTGATTAGGAACGATTAGCATAAAGCGCCGACGTTCATCATTCAACAAGGATGTCGCCATATCAACAATGTATTGTCCATGTTCACCAAAGTTAAAGTTCAGTACGTCTTCCGTCACTCCGCCTCGAATTTTATCAGCCATTTCTTTGGTGTTTTTTTCTCTGCCTTCCATCACCATATTGGCGCGAGTATAGTTTCTATCTGAATGTTCAACAACCATATCTGGATACAAGTAATACTCTAAATAGTTATTTGGAATATTTTGTGGGAAGTTCTTTGTGATCACGGACATCATACTAAAGGCTTCCTGCCAGGTCTTATCTCCTGCATTAAAGTCAGCTACCTGCATTTCCTGAGTAGTCAGTTTTTCAATGATCTCTGGCATAACATCTTTTTTTAATTCTTTATCATAGATTGAAGTGTACCAGCCAAAATGATTCAACCCATAATAAGTCGGAATCCAATTTTTTCGATCATAACCATAATTAACTGCAATCGTTTCTTCAATTGAAATCGTCATATCACAAGCATTAATCATTTTCGCTTTTGGATACTGTCTGCGAACAGCTTCAGAAACAATTGATTCTGGATTTGTATAATTTAAAATCCATGCATCAGGTGCATACTGTTGGACGTAGCCCACAATTTCCAACAGGCCGCTCATTGATCGCATTCCATAGGCAAAGCCACCCAATCCACAGGTTTCTTGACCAACTAATCCATGACTTAACGGAATTTTTTCGTCCTTTTCGCGCATCTTCATTCCGCCCACACGAATTTGTGAGAAGATAAAATCACAACCTGTAAAGGCCGTTTCCGGATCTTCTGTTGAAGAAATGACAACATCCTTAAAACCTTCTTTTTTCAACATATACTGAATAATCAAATACATGTCAGCATTTCTTTCAGCATCAATATCGTACAAGCGAATTTCTGAAAGTGGCAAACGATCCGCATTATTCAGAACCGCTTGAATAATTCCTGGTGTATACGTACTGCCTCCACCGGCAATTGTAATGATTTGTTTGTTTGTCATGATTTACACCCTTCCTATTGCTCTAATAATTTATTAAATTCTGCCATTACATAAGTTACTTCCAATCCAATAATGACTTGGTAATTTTTTTCTGTTGGCTTGATCACACCGCTGACGCCTAGTTGTTTGATCCGCTGTTCGTTGACAATCGCTGGATTTTCAACTTCAACTCTTAAACGAGTATTACAACTGAAGGCATCAGAGATGTTCTCTGACCCGCCAAAAGCTTGCAGCATTTTTTTTGCCATATACTCATAGTTTTTACTTGCCAAACCTAATTCTTTTTCATCTTCTAATGCCTCTGTTCCATATTCTGTTGCTACTTCTCTTCCCAAAGTTTGGATATTACGCTTCTTGATTAGATAGTAGAAAGTAAAATAGTACAGTGCAAAGAAAACAATCCCGGTTGGAATGATTAAGATGGCATTAGTCGCTATTCGAAAATTGATTAAGTAATCAACGATACAAGCACCAAAAGTGAAACCAATCCGAATGTTTAGCAAATAGCAAACAATTCCTGCTAAGCCAGCAAAAGCCGCGTGTACTACATACAACATTGGAGAAAGGAACATAAAGCTGAATTCCACTGGTTCTGTAATGTTTGAGATGAAGGATGTAGCCGCTCCGCTTCCCATAATCCCTTTGACCATATCCTTGTTTTCTTTGAACGCTGCACGATAGATTGCTAAACAGATTGCTGGTACACCAAACATCATAACTACGAAGAAACCTGACAAGAATAGCCCTGCTTGCGGATCGCCATTAATGAAACGAGTCATCTCCCCCCGGAATACTTCTCCATTCGGCGCCGTATAACTTCCTAGGTCGTAGTAAACATACGTATTCAGTACATGGTGAAGGCCAAATGGAATCAATAAACGGTTTAAGAACATAAAAATACCAACCCCGAAGGCACCCATGTTCACTAATAATCTAGCAAAACTATCAATTCCAGCTTGAGCAAAAGGCCATAGAATACCAAAAACGACCGAAGTGATGGTTTGTAAAATCATCACCATCGTCAATGGAAATTTCTCACCGGCAAAATATGAGAACACCATCGGCAGTTTTTGCTCTTTGAAGCGGTTATATGTCCAAGCTGCGACCAAACCAGAAATAATCCCGCCGAATATCCCCATATTGACAGCTGGATTCATGATCTCTAACCCTTTTTTCAACGTAGCAATCGCTAAGAACCCAGTAAGTGCTGGAATGCCCTTATCTTTCGTTTTCGCAAAACCAATCGTTACCCCTATTGCAAACAGAATATCCAAATTTCCAAACACAGCATTTCCAGCTGCTCCAATCACTGGAATATTCAACATGTCATCTGCTGAGAGACGCATGATCAATCCGGCCAATGGCATTGCAGCTACCGGTAGCAGCATCGCTCTACCCAATTTTTGTATATTTGCTTTAAAAGTTGACATTTTTACTCCTCCTTAGGCTATATATCTTTATATGTTACTAACTCAATCAAACTATCCCTTTTAACCTGCTGTGCAAAATCTGAATGAATCAAAAATTCTACTTGATTGATTCTCGGATAGACAAAACTCGATCCATTCAGCAAATCTTGATCAAGATAAGCCGTGTGGCACATAATCTCAATCGTTCTCTCTTCTCTTAAAACGGATATCAAGCGATCTAGATACTCATTAATGGAACAATCAATTTGTCGTTTTTCTACATTCGTTTCTCCAACATCATCGAAATAAGGTTCAAAGTAATCCGTATGTCGAACTTCTTCCTTCCTCTCAAAATTTCCGCGAACTGGCAAATCATATTTTTTTGCCAGTGCAACAACTACTTCCTGATTCATTCCAAAAGTATGTGTATGGTGATGACTATCTAGGTGCGTCGGAATAATTCCGGCTCGATAAACTTTTTGAATTTGCGTGTTCCATTCCTGATAGAGCTGATCCCCATCCACTTCAAAAGGTTGCTTATAATATGATAAGTGCTTAAATCTGTCCCCCTCCATCAAACTGTCCACATTTTTCAAAAGAGGCTTTCCGCAGGTCAGGGTCAAATGGACCCCTACGCCTAAATTTGGTAGCTCTTTTTTTAGTTTTACTGCATGTTCAAATCCCGGCATATTCGCCATTAAAGTGGTTGATGTCAATATCCCTCGTTGATAGGCATCCACGATACCGTAGTTCACTCCGTAACTATAGCCGAAATCGTCTGAATTGAAGATTACTTTTCCCATTCTTTCCTTCCTTTCTTTTTTATATTAAAAATAGGCGCAACCCAATGAGCACAGATTTTTCTTCTGTGTGTCAAAAGGTTGCGCCTACCTAATAGTTACGCCCTACTTATTGAATTCTTGCCAAGTGAATCGCCAGATAAATAACTTCGTTCTCCTGAACGTCTAAGTGAAATTTCTTTTCGATCATATTTTTGATCGTCAACGCCGTTTGATAAGGCTTGCTTTCTTTAAAGGTACTTGTAAAAAAGCCAATGTTTTCAGTTGGAGATTCTTCCTGATAAATCAAACGCTTCACTAAAAATTTGATGTGAATCATCATCCGGTGATAAGTCAATGAATCTTTATCAAACTGATAGCCAAGGGTATTTTCTAGAGCTTCTAAAATCGTCTTGGTCATCTCTAAAATTTTTAAACTGTTCAAACTGTTCCGCTCTCCCAGCTCCGCATTGATGATATGCATTGTGATGAAGCCAACTTCATTCGCTCCCAGCTCTGTATCATAACGGTGATTGATCAAAGCAACGACTTCATTGGCTGTTTCATACTCATCCGGATACAGCAGCTTCATTTCCGGCAGCATAATGGCCGTTACCTGACTATCTTCCTTTTGTCGCTGGATCGCAAAATAAATGTGATCCGTCAACGCGATATAAATATTGGAGTCTAATGGTGAAGCGATTCTCTTTGAAATGAACTGAATGATTTCTTCTGAAAATTCTATGAACTCTATTGGTATTTTTGCAGCCATCTCACTAAACATTTTTGTTTTTTCTTTGGAATCTAAAGTAAAAAATTTATCTGCAAGAGCTGGATCAAAAGTTTGATTAACGATAGCGGAGAATCCAATTCCTTTACCCATTGCAATTTTTTCTACTCCCTCATCATCAATTAGTACTACATTATGATTGATCTTTTTAACAACCTTCATTATTGCACCGCTCCTCTATAAAAACACTTTAAATCCAATTGATTATAATATTTAAAACAACAAAAAACGACCTAAGGAAAGTGTTTCCCCAGGTCGTGCCTAATTTAATAGTTACACCCTATTTGTTTACACGCTCAATATAGCAAATTAAAAAAGCGCTGTCAACAATGATTTTCATATTTTTTGAATCAGATTCACTCAATAACTCACGATCAAATTGGGCCTCTTTACATTGAAAAGTATAATCCGCCCTTTTATTAAGAATATTCTCTTTAAAAAAAAAGGCTGAAACCATCAAAAAGAGGTCAAACAGCCTAAACTGTCTAACCTCCTAAGTTTCGCTCCTACTTTCCATCAGTTTTAGCAATCAAGAAGCACATAGCCCCTGATCTTAGCTAACCCCAATCGCTCTGCCGTCCCATTCCTTGGAAAAGTCGGTAATTGAAACCCATGCCATCGCGCCGCGGTCATAGGTTTTATTGGGACCGCCTGATCCAGCCCTCGCATTTGCGCTATAGTACAACGGATCGTAGACCAAGAATTTATTGTCCTTATAGCCTGCGATGACCTTGCAGTGATTGCGGATCGTATTCGCTTGATACGAAGAATAGCCATAGTACAGCACCGGATTGCCATTGATGATGCGATCTACGATATTTTGGGTGCTGACATTGCTGATGTTGGAGACATTCTTATACCATTTTTTGGCATAATTCGCTAAGGAATCTGGGGTGATTACCCAGCCAAAGCCTTCGCCAGTATAGACATTCCCCTTTTGCCCACCTTTATCATTCGGATACATTGGTAAATTATCCTGAACATATTTCAGATCGACTGTTTTCCCTTTGTATCTCAGCAGCATCGTCATGGAAGCCCCCGCACAGCCCCACGGACTAAATACAGGCACATATTGACTCACATACGGCACATTCAATGTCCGTTCAACCGGAGCAATTGGCTGCGCGCCGCCTAAGGTGTACCATGAAATTCCTTCATTACGCCAACCAACCTTCAATAAATGGTTCCGTTCGCTTAGCAGCATCGTGTAATGGTGGGAACCCGCACCTCTTGAATTCGGATTAAATACCCGATACATCGGCATTCCAGCCCAAGGTGTGTGCCAAGCAATCCCCTCATAACGCCAGCCAACACGTTTCAAATGGTCTCGCTCTTTCGCATCCAGGGTAAAGAAATGTTCGCCAGAATTTGGATTATAAATTCTAAATAGCTGTCTACCTGTCAATGGCACTCGCATACTGATTCCTTCATAGCGCCAGCCCAGCTTCACCAGATAATTCTTCTCATGGACATTCATCGTATGCAAATGCTCACCAGAATTCGGATTATACACACGATAAATCGCGATCGTTTGCGCTGGAGCAGCCTTGGTCGCCGCTTTCGGCGCAGTAGCAGCCGCTGCTTTTGGTGCTGCCACAGCTACTTTTGGCTGTATTGTTGTGGTCGCAGCTGCAGCCTTATTACTTGCAGGTTCATCCTTGACCGGCTCTTCTTTACTGCTGCTATCTACCGTTGGTGTTTCAACCACTTCTGTAGAAACAGAAGCCGTAGTGTCCTCTGTTTTTTCTTCATCAACTTCCGTAGATTCAGTAGAATCCGTCATTTCCTCTTGATCCTTCGGCTGTGTATCCGTTATCTCTTCTTGATCTTCATTCGGAACCTCTGGCTCAGTCGTTTCACCTGTGCCTTCCGTCTCAGCAGGCTTAATTGGCTCCGTCGGTTCTGTTGATTCGCTCGTTTCAGTTGTCGGTGGTGTTTCAGCAACTTCTCCTTGTGCTTCATTTGTTTGATTCTCGGTAATTGGAGCAGCTTCCTCAACTACTTCCTGCTCTGGCTCGACAACCTGAACCACCTGTTCCTTCCCAACCTCATCCGCATAGACAGCCTGCTCATCCGTCGCAAATGCCGAAGCACCCAACAATCCCAAGAAGACGATCGGCGCTACAACCCACGTTTTTTTCTTCTTATACATCTTAAAACGCTTCTTCTCCATGCTTATCCTCCTATAAAATAATAATTATCATTATTATTAAAACATGGATTATCTATTATTGAAAGTGTTTCCAATTAAATAATGACTTTTTTGTGTATTTATATCTTCAATATTGCAAAACAGACAAGAAAATGACTTTTTGGTGATTTTTGGAAGACAGGATATTAAAACGAAGGCCACATAACTGCTTTATTTGCGGAGGGCAAGCGTTTCTTTTTCTAATAAATCATTTCTTCTTAGTTTCTTTTATATTTAGGTTTCGAATATTTTTAAAATATTAGGTGATAATTACCATTTACAAGTATATAGCCTTGTATGTTTACAGATGGTTAGTTTTAAGAGAATGTGCCTACAAAATAAAAAACAACGATCAACTCTATAAAAGAATCGATCGCTGTTCATTCTCAAACAACATTTATTCTACTTCACAAACCCCGCCACATCATCCGTCAACTGTTCAAAATCCAACTGATTAACTGCTTCGATTTGTTGGATCATTTCCTTCGGCAGTTCGGGATTCATTCCGCCGCAGATCGCTGCACTGATAGCGCCGATCGTATCGGTATCCCAGCCTAGGGATGCGCTTAATTGCGCGGCCTTCAATGGATCACCTTTGGCTAATTCGACGATCACAAAGGCGCTGGGGATCGTTTCGATGGTTTCCATTCCTGTGCCAATCTCTTCGTATAATCGTTGCAAAATAAGCTGCTCATCTGCTTCCTGACGCAGGATCTTTCGTGCTTGATTCATACGGAAAGTTAAGGAAGCTGCTGGAAAATCGTGACCGTACTCTTTGGCTGCATTGATCGCATCAAAGGCGATTGACCAGATTTCTTCAATGGATTGCCCGCCTCGAACGGTATAGCTGATAGCCGCTGCTACAGCGCTGGCTCCGGCGATAGCGATTTTCGTATTATGTGTCGGCAGGCAGATTTCCGCGACATTTTTCACCAGCGTAGCTAAATCACGGTAATCGCTGATCAATCCGATCGGCGCGATTTTCATCGATGCCCCATTCGTTGTTCCGGTGACGCCTGTCTCTTCGATCGGTACTCCTTGAGCGATCTTATCCAACGCCTTCAAGGTGGAAGGTCCTGATACAAATGCGGAAACTGGCGAGTTGTCGTTCCACTCTCGCAGCTCTGCGATATAGTCCTCCACCCGAATCTGTCCTTGATTTTTTTTGATCATGGACAGGATCATCAGCACATTCAACGTATCATCTGTAATCGCTCCCGCCGCTAATTTCCGACCAAAGACGTCATTTTCATTCGAGGCGATTAATTCGGTCACCCCATTAGGAAAATTCTGACGGATTTTTTCCTGTGACCAGCATTCTGTCGGCATCCCCATCGCGTCGCCTAATGCTCCACCAGCTAGTACGCCCCAAATCTTTTCTCTCACTTAATTTACCTCCGCTAAATTGATTGTTTCTGCTTGATTATTAAAAGGAATGACAGTCATTACTTTGTCCTTGATCTTGACATGACCCTCCTGCTGACTAAGAATATCGAGAAATTGATCAGAATTTGTGACCGTCACAAAGGACTCGATAGAATAGCCGGCTTCTGTAATTTTTTCCAAATCGACTTCTAAGATTTTCTCACCTTGGGTCACTGATTGACCTTTTTCCACTAAAGGTTTAAAGCCATTACCTTCTAGCTCAACAGTATCGATTCCAATATGGATCAACACTTCGATCCCAGTATCACTAACCAGTCCAATCGCATGCCCGCTTGGAAAAACCGTTTCGACAGTGCCTGATACTGGAGAAACAACGTCTCCTTTTACAGGAATGATCACGAAGCCATTGCCTAACGCTTTTGAGGCAAAGCTCGGATCAGCCGCTGTTTCGATGGGTTTGATCTCTCCTTCTAAAGGCGACACCAGCACTTCAGCCTTCACTAAGCTTTTTTCTTCAGGATCAACGACATCCTCTTCCTTTTTAAACGTCATATACGTAAGGACGAAGGCCACCGCAGCTGTAGCGATGGAAGCGATGACCGCAAGAATCACGCCATTCATACTGCCGCTCTTTGGATTGATAAAGGCCGCAAATCCTAGAATACCAAAGGACATCGCGTACATTTTTGTAGAAGTCAGCGCCAAGATCAATGAACCAACCGCGCCACCGATCATTGAATAAGCAAAACGTTTTTTCACTGGCAAGCTAAACCCATAGATCGCCGGTTCGATGATACAGAACAAGCCTGATACCATCGCTGGAATCGCCAAGGCCTTTTGATCCTTCGAGCGTGTCCGTAAAAAGACAGCCAAAACAACCGCTGTTTGCGCAAAGTTGGCGGTAAAGGACATTGGGAAAATATAGTCCACACCTGATTGCGCCAAATTCGTGATCCCGATCGCTGAAATCGGCCAATGCAAGCCAAAGATTACCAATGGCTGATACAGCAACGCGACAACTAACGAAGTCACTACAGGAGAAATCGCATATAACCCTGACACGCCCGCACTGATCAGTGAACTAAGAACATTCGTGACTGGACCAACCACTAAAATCGCTAAAGGAACCGTGATCAAGATCGTCAAGAAAGAATTCACGTTGTGAGCAATCACTGCCGGCACGACTTTTTTCAACCATTTCTCCACCTTCGACCCGACATACACAATAAAAATGATCGGAATCACAGTGTACTGATAGCCGTTAGACGGAAAAAGAATCGGAATCCCAAAGAACGTATTGAACACCGGCGTTTGGAACAACGTCCCTTTAAATAAGGTGTATAAGGCATCGCCGCTCGTCAATCCCGTCATCAACTCTGGAATCAACAACGTCGCCCCTAGCATCATTCCCACAAAAGGATTCATCTTGAAGGCCTTCGCACTCGTGTAGCCTAATGTCACTGGTAAAAAGTAAAAGACCGCCTGTCCCATCGCATGCAAAATGATGTACGCCCCATCATCAACCGATAGCACATTCGTCGCTGTCAATAAAGCCAAGATCCCCTGCAGCAGACCAGAAGCCGTTAATATCCCTAAGACTGGCGTAATCACCTTGGTAATGGTATCCACTAAAGTGCTGACTAATCCTTTTTTCTCTTCCTCTGCCTCGATAGTTTTCCCATTCAATTGCTCCTGAACCACTTGAAAAATATCCGCTACATTTGTCCCAACAACTACCTGAAACCGTCCACTGGCAAACTGTGCACTCATGACATCCGGCGACTTCACTACTTCCTCTTTCTGCACCAGTGAATCATCCTTCAAGGTAAAACGTAGCCGCGTCATACAATGCGTGACGCTCAACACATTCTCCTTTCCTCCAACCTTTTCCAAAATAAATGACACTAAAGCTTGATACTTATCCATGTTGCTTCCCCCTTTTTTGGCATATAAAAAAGGCAACACTCAAACAAGAGACTCTTCATCCCTTGCTTGGGTGTTGCCTGCATAATCAGTTACAATCCCGTTTATTTAATTAACCGTTGGACATGGAGAATCAAGTACATCTCCTCCTCCGGATAGATCCGACAAGCCAGCTTGTCCTGTAGATAATGCTTGATGATCCCGACACTCTCCGTCGCCATCGGATAGAATTGAACGACCTGCTCAAACATCTCCGGCACCGACTCCTGTCTCGGTTCGTTAATTATGACACGTTGAATAAAGAATTTCAAGTGGGTAACGAAACGAACATAATTCAGCGATTCCGTATCCAGCTCGATCCCCAGACAATCCTCGACGATCAAGACCACCTTCTGCAGCATCTCTGTCGTCAATAACGTCTGAGCCGTATCATTGTTCAAGCCGCCATTGATAAAGTGAAGCGCGATAAAACCCGCCTCATCCTCATTCAACTCGATCCCCTCATAATAGCTGATCTGCTCCAGCACCTTCATCCCCGCCGCAAATTCCTTCGGATAAAACTTCTTAATCTCCAATAACAACGCATTCTGAATCGTTTCACCCTTTCTAAACCGATTCACCGCATAATTAATGTGATCCGCCAAGCCAATATAAGTATTCCCATCAAAGGTCCGCTCCAGCTCCGCTTCAGCGCCCTTAATGATCACCGTCACCATCTCCAGCCGATTAATCGGCACTTCCTCGATCAATTGCACAAACCGATCCGCCACATTCGGCGAATCCACCACGAACGTCTTCTCGATCTTATCCTTCTCGACTGTTTCGCCAACCCGTTTCCGAAAGGCGATCCCCCTGCCGATCAAGATACGCTCCAGACCCTTCGTATCGATCACCAAGACAACATTGTTGTTAAAAATCTTCTTAATTCTAAGCAAGCTCTCTCCCCGTCCTCCGCCTCAGCAAACTTTCATAAGCTATGATACGGGTTCTTTGGGGAAAGTCAAGGAGATCATGCATTAAGCTTATTGATCATCTTCATCAAATTCATATTCTGATATTTTCAGTTCCACTCTAGTCCTAAGTGCTTCTAACATCTCTATATCAAGATGCTCAATTAGCAAGTCCAAAAGAGCAACTTCCTTTGCTGCTTCTTGTGCTAAATAAGTCTCAAAAGATGTATTTAAAAGTTCTTCTTTAGGGTCACTATCTTTAGTATAAGTATTTTTGATCTGCTCCTTATACTGATCAGTTAACTTATCTAATTCTCCGCGCTCTTCTTTAATAAATGCATAAACAGTTTTTATAAATAAATCCTTATTTATGACACCTTTATGTTCAAAGTGACTCTCATAATTTAATTCAATTATTGATGAGATATCAAGATTTCCATAATTAGAAATTTGAATATAACTGTCGATTATCCATTTTTCATTCCGAACCGTACGAGAAAGACCAAAAAAATCTAAATTGAATTTATTATTCAAACATTTCTTCACTTCTCTCGATAAAGAAAGAGTACAAAACTGAATAATATATCTAATTGCAGAAACATAATCACCTTTAAGATAATGGAGCTTCCCAGCAATTTCAGGATCTTTTGTACTATAATACTCAATCATTTCATTAAGTGGTTCGATATCAGGATGGTTAAAAAAATAATGAATGTTATAAACGGCATTAGTTTTCCCATATCCAAAAATAAATCCTTCCTGTTCGATGAACCAAACTACATTTTTATGTTTCTCAAGTACTTGTTTACCTTCTTCAGAAACAACATAGAACGTTTTATAGCTTTTATAAGAAGCAATCTCATCTTCAGTTAGAAACTTAATTGCTTCTTCAATAAGTATATTTTTTCCACTACTTTTTTTTACGTTATACTTTTCTAGTAATACTATAAGATCGCTTTTTGTAAAATAGGTGAGATACTCACTTGGAACATTTTCTCTTATTAGTCCTAAATTAAGCAGTTTGGAAATAATTTTCTTATGATCAATTTCTGCACTTGAGGAAATCGGGAAAAATAGCCCTCCTGTTACAAGTCTATCTAAGTTACCCTTCATTGGGTAATTTTCTAACATTGTTTGTAGAATTACAATATCTTCCCCATTCAGTGATTGATTTTTATTCATAACAAATTCTCCTGAAAATAGTATTTTATTATGCATTATTTCATTGCATTCTAAACTTGCTAAAAAATCCATAACTAATGTAGTAAACGGATAAGGATGGAATATTTTTAAATCTATGAGCTTAACAATCAAGTTTAGAATCCCGTTGCTTTTGAAGTCTAAGTAAATGATTACGCAGGCTTTCATTTACAGCATAGATATAAATTCCGTGAATACTCCGCTTCATTAACGTGTTTAAAGAATTCAAAATGATGTCCTCTTTACACTTGAGCAGTTCACCCTTACTTAAGTCTTCTCGACCCATAAAAGCACCTGTATCTTTGTATTTGGAAATATCAATAACTAATGAATCAGTTTTTGGATCATAATCAATTGATGGTCCTAAAAATACCCCAACATGGTTCAGATCAAATCCTTGAACAGTGTAGATTGATCCTACTTCTTCAATAGTATCTGCTCTTTCAGCCCATGTTGTTTTTGATTCCGTTGTATTCCAAGGCATATGCAGACCATCTTCATCTACGTAATAGGTTCTTTGATCTTTTTTATGAAGATAATCAAAAACTGATACGATTCGTGCTAAGCCAACCTTCTCATCCAAAAATTCAATCTTCTCTTTGAGACTTTCAGGAGTTGGCATAATCTCGAAAGAATAGTCCTCTGTTGATTTCGGCAATTTTGAAATCTTCTTACTGTGAAAATTATCTATCCACTTTAAAGTATCTTCAGAACTTTTCATACGAAATTGATCTGTTAACGAATAATGTTCAAATCCATATTGTTGATCTATTTGTTCCATCAATCCTTTAGTCCAGTAACTTTTAGTTCGCAAAATTTGTTTTGGATCAAAGATAAAGATTGTAATTTTTGAACGCTTAATGATTTCCTCCAACTGATTTTTATAATAAAAATTATTGTAGCGATCCTCTTTTGTTAATAATAGATGTGCTTCATCAATTAGAACAATATCAGCTTTCTTTCCTTTTTTATCCATCCCGTTAATAAAGCTTGTTGGTCGTAAAATATGGTTCTTTTTCAAATTCGGAAGACTTTCCGCTATTGAATGATACGTTTTGATCATCTCACCATGGTTCACTAAAAGATAATTATCGGTTCCTGATAAAGAGGAGGTTTTGTCTTTAACTAAATCTTGTAATGTATTGTAAAGCGAGGCTAAGACAACACTTTTACCTGTTCCTGCTTCTCCTTCAATCATGAACACTTTTTCTTTTGAACTATTGATATTTTCTTCACAATACTCAATTATGTCAGCCTTGATTTCTAGTTGCCTAGGAGAAAGTTCCTTGTAAGGTGATACTTTATATATATCTTTGTTTTGAATCACATCTGTCGAATTATCCGCAAGACCATTTTCTCGCAAATACTCCCAAATCTCATTAAAGAGAATCGTATCATAGAAGTTTTTCTCATAATAGCTATGCATTTGCATTTTCCTAGTTTGACTTACATTTTGTAACTTAAATTTTTCATCGCCAATAAAATGATTGATTAAATTCGTTTCAATATTATAAGTAGCTGATTGATTGAATTTTTCATTACCAATTAATAATGTATCTGTCAGCCCTTTACGCTTAGAATCCTTAAGATGAGCGCGCATCCTCTTATCCACTTGCACCGTTTGACCGATATAAGCCGTGGGTCGATGCTTTTCATTGCGATTGTATAAAATATAAACAATCGGATATTGATCAATGTACGCAGTGGTGATTTGTGACAGTTCACCACCTGAAAATTTGTGTTGTTCAAAAACCATTTGGGTCATCTTAATACCTACCTATATAGATTCTATTAGTTAAAATTATAGCATTTAAGAATGCTTGTTGCCTTAATATACAAAGATATTATTTACTCAAGCTCTTCATTCAAGTTTTTTCATTATAGTCTTTTCAATCGATTTGAGTTTCTCAATATCAGATACGTCATTTTTTATATGCATTCGTCTGTGGCAGTTTGGACAAAGTGCTACTGTGTTTTCTATTGTGTCTTCCCCACCTTTAGATAGCCATTCGATATGATGTGTTTCCAAAAATGGTCTTCCACCATTATCTAAAAAGTCTAATTTATTTCCGCACAACTCGCAAAAACCTTTTGCTCTTCTTTTAGCATATTCTACAATATCTGGATCTCTTTCGTAAATCGTACTTATTGTCTCTCTACTTGATCCAAACTTCCCAATATAAAACGAATTTTTACTTTCGATCTCTTCATTTGTTTTTTTAGTACTTTTTCTTTCATGTACTTGATAGTTTTCAAGTAGCTCACTAATATAAGGAACACTCTCTTTACTATCATTTTGTATTTTAATTGGAAATATCCAAACAAGCCGTTCTTCATTATCTGTCTCTTATACACATCTGACGCTGCCGACGACGGAGAGAGTGTAGA
>ERZ1026976.244-NODE-244-length-22948-cov-7.906958_pt1 | contig 22948 bp, 27 predicted proteins | sample MGYA00519293_ERZ1026976 | MGnify/ENA primary metagenome ERZ1026976 (study PRJEB26926, sample SAMN06164671) | human gut metagenome | biome: ENVO:00009003; feature: ENVO:2100002; material: ENVO:00002003 | host: Homo sapiens | place: USA | collected 2012 ... | reverse complement strand
CTCTCTCCGTCGTCGGCAGCGTCAGATGTGTATAAGAGACAGGATTATGGCTGGCAGGAACAAAAAAATGAGCTGATGGAATTCTTGGATTCATTTTTAGAAACGCCATTTTGGTATGCTAAAAAGCTATTGAGCTATTTATCCCAGCAGTTGGATCAGCGATTATTGGATGAAGATATTGTTTTTGTGACCTTTTATTTTTATAGTTTACAGATCAGCGACCTTCCGAATGACGTAAAATGTATCGTACTAGCCCATGGCTATTCGACGGCCAGCAGTTTGGCGAATGTCGTGAATCGGATGCTAGGGAAAAATGTGTTTCAGGCCTATGATATGCCCATCAATATCACCTTAGACAAGGTTGAAACACAGATTATTCGTTATATCAATGATTATCGTACAGATTCAGGATTGATCCTACTAGTAGATATGGGTTCCTTCAATCAATTGGGGGAACGTCTTTCAAATCCTATTAAGAGTTCTTTGGTTATTATTGATAATGTCAGTACACCGCTTGTATTGGAAGTCGGAGAACATATTGTCAACGGCAACAGTGTCACCGAAGTTTATGAGGCCATCACTGTCGAAAACCGTATACAAAAGCAACTGATCATCCCAGAGGTAAATAAGAAAAAAGCAATCATTACCTGCTGTTATACAGGAATAGGAAGCGCCACTCAAATCCAAGAAATTCTACAGAAGTGCTTAGGTGATTCTGCAAAGGAATTGACCATCCTACCCTATGACTATAAAAAATTAGCTGAGAACAAAATGTATGAGACTCCATTTCAGCTGTATGATGTCTTGATGATCGTTGGGACAGAAAACCCGAAAATCAATCAAGTTCCATACATTGGGTTGGATCAATTAATCAACGGAGAAGCCGTTTCAGAATTTGCGGAGCTATTGCATGAACAAGTCGATATTGATAGTGAAGCCTTCAAGAGTCAATTGATTTTCAATTTCTCGATTAACAAGATCGTAGAGAATTTAACGATCCTTGATGCAACGAAGGTTTTGAGATTGGTACAAAAGGCCGTCAAAGAACTCGAAAAACTAATGGGGATCGAATTTTCAAACAATCAATTGTTCTTGCTTTACATGCACTGCTGCTCAATGATCGAACGTATTTTACGCAAAGAAAGTGTAGATGAACAAGCAGATATCAAAGAATATGTTCAAAAAGAGGGACATAATATGGAGTTGATCCATCAAGCATTTCAAGAGGTTGAGAAGGAATATACGATTGAGCTTCCTTTGTTAGAGCTTCGCTTACTAAATGATATTGTGAAGGACTAGGTGAGAGAATGAGAAAAGCAGTAATATTTGATATGGACGGTGTGCTAATTGATAGTGAACCTTTCTATTTTAAACGTCGAATGGATTTTTTTAAGTCTAAAGGCATTCAACCAGGCTCTGATAAATTTGAAGATTATGTAGGAAACTCAGAAAAACAAACATGGGAAATGCTGATTCCTAATGATGAGATCACACGTGATCGCCTTCATCGAGAGTACCTTCATTACAAGCAGCAACACGGAATTGATTTTTCAAAGGCTATTCGAGAAAGCGTGCCCTCAGTATTAGAACAATTGAGAGTAGAAAATATCGCAATTGGATTAGCATCGTCATCCCCACGCAAAGAAATTGATCAAATGTTATCCGACTGCAAATTGGAACGCTATTTTTCATATACTATTAGTGGGGAAGAGTTAAAGGAAAGCAAGCCTAATCCGGAAATCTATTTGATCAGCCGCGATGCCTTAGCCTGTGATGATTGCCTAGCTGTGGAAGATTCAACATTAGGGATTGCTGCGGCTAAAGCGGCGGGCATTTATACGGTTGCTTTGAAACAAGGGTTCTTTATGGATCAGAGTAAAGCGGATATTATTATCAATGAACTGACAGAGCTTGTGACTTTGCCACAGGTAACACGATAGAGGTGAAACTCCTCAATTTAAAAGTTGAGGAGTTTTCGCTCTTTTTTTGTTGCAAAGCAAGATTGTTTATATTAGAATAACGTAAATCAATAATGAAGCATTGAAGAGAAGAGTAATTGACTAATAGACGATTAAAGAGACCCTCGGCAGGTGAAAAGAGGGATCGTGGAAAATCAATGAAGATGAGCTCTGAGCCTTTAGTTTGTTCACGCAAGCTGGACGGGAAGCGACCGTTACATCGCCGGGTATGTTTGTACCGTTGAGGTATTATTTGTGAGAATAATACGAATAAGGGTGGTAACGCGAAAATATTCGTCCCTTTATTTATCAGGATGCTGATAGGTAAAGGGATGAATATTTTTTTTATTTGTCAAAAAAATTGGGAGAGTGTTTGTATGAAAAAATTGGTTTGGTTTTATTGGTGTTAGGTTGTGTGACTTTATTAGCTGCCTGCGGCTCGGGTTCAGCAGAGAAGACGGATAAGGTAAATATCGGTGCTTCGCCGACTCCCCACGAAGAAATCTTGGAGCACATTAAGCCGGAATTGAAGAAGAAAGGGATCGATCTAGAGATCGTCAAGTTCGACGATTATGTTTTACCGAATAAGGCGTTGGAAAACGGGGATATTGACGCCAATTATTTTTCAACGGTTCCGTACTTCAATTTGCAAAAGAAAGAAAATGGGTATCAATTTTCAAATGTGGGGGCGATCCATCTTGAACCAATGGGCATTTATTCACACAAAATAAAGAAAATTGCTGCTATTCCCGATGGAGCAAAAGTGATTGTTTCAAATGTGCCCTCTGAATGGGGCCGAGTCTTAAATATCTTTGTAAAAAATAAGTTGATCAAAATTAAACCTGGGATACAAATTGATCAGGCGACCTTTGAGGATATTACTGAAAACCCTAAAAATCTGGTGTTTGATCATAGTGTGGATCCGACATTACTGACTTCAGCCTATGAAAATAATGAAGGGGATTTAGTCGCGATTAATTCTAATTTTGCTTACGAAAAAGGACTGAATCCAGTGAAGGATTCCTTGATGATCGAACAAAACGATTCGCCATATGTGAATATTGTCGCGACGAAAACGACGAATAAGGACAATAAAGACATTAAAACAATTGTTGAAACATTGCATGAAGCTAAGGTTCAACAATGGATTGAAAAGAAATGGGGCGGTTCCATCGTCCCTGTGGATGAATAAATGTAAAGGATAGGTGAGAAAGATGGAGCGAGCAATTTTTGCAGGAGGTTGTTTTTGGTGTATGGTCAAACCCTTTGATTCATTGCCGGGAATTGAATCAGTGATTTCTGGGTATACTGGCGGTGAGAAAGAAAATCCAACGTATTTAGAAGTAAAGAGCGGCGATACAGGCCATACTGAGGCGGTAGAAATTATTTACGACCCAGAATTCATTTCATATCAAGAATTAGTAGAAATTTATTGGCAGCAAACAGATCCGACAGATGCTTTTGGTCAGTTTGAAGATCGTGGCAGCAGTTATCGTCCGGTCATATTTTATTTTAATGAAGAGCAAAAAAGGATTGCTGAGAAAAGTCGAGACAGCTTGCAGGCAAGCGGAAGGTTTGATCAGCCGATCGTAACAACCATCGAGGCTGCAAAAACTTTTTATCCTGCTGAAGCAGAACACCAAGAATATTATCAAAGAAATCCAGAGAACTATCAAAGAAACGCCGAGCGAAGAAAGCAGTTTATTCAAGAGTTTTGGTAAGGTGAGGTTTAAGTCTATAAAAAGCGCAAATGTACTAGGAAACCAACAGAACAGGAAAAACTTGCACTTTACTTATCAAATTAGTACTAGCCATCCACGCCGTTATACAAATAGGTAGTGGATGGCGGTTGTTAGTAATTCGTTTTAAAATACTCTGCTTCAGACGATCGGTATTTAAGTTGTTCCATGTCAGTAATCTGAAATTTCCGTTTTTCCCGTTTCAAAATACCATCATCACATAACTTATTCAATAAGCGCAGCAAATGCCGATAGCTAATCCCAATCGTAGCGGCCATATCTGTCAGATTATCGAAAAAGTAATTCTTATAGGAACCTTGCAGGATATAGGTACATAATCGCTGTTCACCGGAATATAAGGCGTTCGACGTATAATTATGCGAGCTGTTAATCAAGTTTTCTGACAGCCCTTTGGCTAACGTGGTCATAAATGTCAAATTTTTAAAAATCGAATCCTGATCATCTTGAAATGGAACGATAATGACTTCGAAAGGGGAAAGGGTAATGACCGAAGCAGTGGCATAAGTCGTGTTGGACATTAATTCAACATCACCAATCAACCCGCTAGATAGGTAATAGGCCAACACTAAATCTTTTCCGCTGGGGGCACTTGTACAAACTTTGGCTTTACCAGATACAACGATCATAATATATTTATATTCGACGCCTTGAGAAAAAATCGTCTCACCAGATTTGAATTGTTGGACTTCGCAGACCGATTGGTGATCCAACAAGCCATACTTATTGAGTAAGTCAAGATGATGCTGTTTTAATTGTGGGGTCATTTGTTCTCCTTCGCTTTCTTTGGAAGTGTTTTCCTCTTTATTCTACTATATATGAGTATTAGTTGTGTTAAGTAACGATCAAAATAGCAAAACCTTTCAATAAATGTCCGAGAGATAAATAAAAAGGATTTTTCTTTTGATGAAATCTCCATGTGAAGTATGCTACAATTATTATGTATTGAAAACGATTGCAAACTCAAGGGGGAAAATGTATGACAAAAACGGTAATAGTAGGTACAAACCATGCTGGGATCGCTGCGGCAAACACACTTTTGGACAATTTTAAGGACCAAGAAGTGGTAATGATTGATCGCAATAATAATCTCAGCTATTTAGGCTGCGGAACTGCCTTGTGGGTAGGGAGACAAATCGATTCTTATGAAAATTTATTTTATACAAAACGAGAAGATTTTGAAGCTAAAGGCGCTAAAATCTTTATGGAAACAACCGTTGATCGAATTGATTATGATAAAAAAGAAGTTCATTGTTCAACAAAAGCAGGAGAAAACTTTGTCGAAGCTTATGATAAATTGATTTTGGCAACGGGCTCTGTGCCAATTTCTCCAAAGGTTCCTGGTCGAGATTTGGAGAACATTCATTTTTTAAAACGATTCCAGGATGGACAAGCGGTTGATCAGCTGTTAAGCACCGACGGGATTAATAATGTTGCGGTTATTGGCGCTGGCTATATTGGTGTAGAAATCGCCGAAGCGGCGAAACGTCGTGGCAAAAATGTTTTGCTTTTTGATGCGATGACACGCTCGTTACCAAGCTACTATGATAAATGGTTCACCGATGACATGGATGCCGTTTTGAAAGAGCACGAAATCGAGCTTCATTTCGGTGAATTAGCAGCGGAATATAAGGGTGATGGAAAAGTTGAAGCAATTGTGACAGACAAGGGCGAATACAAGGTAGACTTAGTCATCAATGCCATTGGGTTCCTGCCAAACAACGAATTGGGTAAAGAGCATCTAGAGCTGTTCAAGAACGGTGCGTATCTGGTGGATCGTCATCAACAAACAAGTGATCCAGATGTTTACGCAGTAGGAGATTGTGCGACGATTTATTCAAATGCGCTGCAAGCTACGACGTATATCGCGCTAGCAACCAACGCTGTTCGTTCGGGGATTGTTGCCGGTTATAATGTCGGCGGTGTTGGGCTGGAATCAACAGGCGTACAAGGTTCAAATGGTATTTCAATTTTTGGTCTGCACATGGTTTCGACCGGCTTATCTGTGGAAGCGGCGGAGAAAAATGGTATTGACGTGAAATATACGGACTTTGAAGATCTGCAACGCCCTGGTTTTATGAAACACAATGCCAATGTTAAAATTAGAATTGTTTATGAAACAGATTCTCGCCGCGTGGTTGGGGCACAATTATCCTCCACTGAAGACATCTCCGGTGTGATCCATATGTTCTCACTGGCAATTGAAGAACAGGTCACGATTGATAAATTAAAATTATTAGATATTTTCTTCTTGCCACACTTCAACCAGCCATATAATTACATTACGATGGCTGCATTAAGTGCAGAATAACAAATGAACGAAGCCATAAAACAGCTAAAAGCCGAGCTGTTTTATGGCTTTTTTGTCGATTATTCTTTTTGGGGTTGGTTTGCTTCCTTTAGAACGTCTAAAATTTTTTGATAATTTTGATTTTGAAAAATCTGATAGTTCAATTTTTCATAGAGCTTCACCGCATGGTGACTCCAAGTCTGTGTATTCAAGTAAAGATCCTGGTGAGGATAATACTCGTGCAGTAATTGGGTGACACGAATAGCTAAGGCTTTGGCTAAACCTTTTCTCTGTTCCTCTGGAAGAACCCCTAACCAATGAAGACGCGGAGAATGATCTTCTGTCCACCAAGCAGTAAAGGTCCCCACCTTTTTCCCTTCGGCATTTTCAACAAAGAGCATCCTTTTTTTTAATTCGTCCTGATAAGGAGCAAATGAGCGCTGAAAATAATCCATGGCGTCTTTTTCTGTCTCAAACTCTAAAACAGCGGTTTCTATCTTGCACCACTCTTTTTCATCACCCGGTTGATAAAAAACGATACGGTAATCTTTCGGTAATTGAATTTCTGGTAATGGCGGTGCATCTGAAGGGCGAAACATTGTAAATGGAATAAAAGGAACGGACTTATCCAACATAATAAAACCTCCATTTTCTTTTTCATTAAAATCGTATCATGTAGGAAAAGCAAAAGCTAGCGAAGTTTTTAACTCTTTTCAGACAAGAGCGAAACGCTTGTTCTCCATAAAAACATCTATTATAAAAAAATTGGAGCCATTGCTTGATGCGGGTATTATATAATGAATAGAGAAATTTGAATTCAGATTTTTTGGGACATGTCAATATGATGTTAAAAGAATCCGAGGAATGAAAAAGTTAGGGAGGTAGTTTTATGGCAAGAAGGGTTTTCTTTAGTTTTTACTATGAAAATGATTTGTCGAGGGCGCTAGTTGTAAAAAATAATTGGGCTTTAAAGGAAAATGAAGAATCTGGTTTTATAAACAAAGGTGAATTTGAGCGAATCAAGCGCGATGGAGAGGAGAGTATCAGGCGCTGGATAGATAAGCAATTAGCAGGAACATCTGTAACAGTCGTATTAATTGGTAGTGAAACGCTAGACTCAGAGTATGTTCAATACGAAATTGAAAAAAGCTATGAACGTGGGAACGCCATCATTGCTCTAAAAATTGGAAAAGTAAAAAACTTGAGCCAGAAGACATCAATTAGTCAATCCGTCGTAAAAATCGTAGGAAAAAAAGCCAATGGTGAATTGCTTTGGTTTGATGAGATCATAGATGGGGAATATGACTATATCAAAAATGATGGCTATAATAACCTTGAGCAATGGATTGAAAACGTCGATAAAGTGAAGGAAAGATAAGTGATCTGTCACAATCGAAAAATAAGTATTTAAGCAATACTTTAAAGGAGATTACAGGCAAAATGAAGAGAATAAAGGGGAAAAACATTAGAGCTTCACTCGGGGAGAAAAACAGGACAAGAGTTTGAACAAAATGTTCAAATCTTGTCCTGTTTTATTTTGACAACGCCAAAGCCAATGCTTTTTGAACCGCAACAATATTTTTATCCTTACGAAATTGAATCGTCTCCGCGGGAAGTTCCGCGCTAGAGATCCAAATTTTTAATTCCGCATCCAAATCGAAATGTCCGCTCGTTTCCACAGAAAATCGTGAGATTGAACGATAAGGAATGGATTTGTATTCAACTTTCTTACCGGTCATTCCTTGCTTGTCCACTAAAATCAGACGGAAATCGGTAAAAACGATTAAATCTCGAACGAGTTTAAACGCTAAAGAAACTGTCTCACCGGTAATTAGTACATCTTTCAATTTCTCCTCAACAGCTTTGTTATTGTGTTGACTGGCATTTCCCATTAGTCCATCAAAAATACTCATAAAACAACCTTCCTTCTTTTAATTGTTAAACTAATTTTAGCGGATAATGAATGGAAAAACCACTTTATATTAATTTCGAACAATAAGAATAAATTCTAAATAAAAACCATTCCTTCACAAAAAAAGTTTTTGTTTTTTTTAGTTAAAATGCCCTTGCTAATCTAATAGGGTTTCGATATACTCGGAAGGGAAAAGAGCCCGGTTTCAAAATTGGGAGGTAGGAGGTGTTCTCATGCTTAAGAACTATCAGCTTTGACTGTGAAATCAATCATTACTTAGAGTTTCTAAGCTAGCAGAACAATTTATTTTCCTCCGCTCAACTTTTTTTGCGACCTGCTGAAAGGGCTATTAGGCGCGTAAAAAAATAATATCAGCGAGGAAACATACTTATTTCAGTATGTTTTTTTTGTTGTGTTCAAAAGAAATAATTGTTATTGCTGAAAACGTTTCAAGTGAAAAAATAAACTTTGAAGGAGTATCACAATGAAAAAAATTTTTGCAGTAGTCAGCTGTCTACTTTTAACAGCGTTAGTTGTCTATTCAAAAACAGAAGAGATTCACGCAGCCGAAAAAACGACTAAAGTCCAACGTTTAGTCAAAAGCAAAGAGATCAAGGACGATGATTTCTTTGTCGATGCAAAATGGCTAAAGAAGCAAATGAAAGATGACGATAAAACGGTCGTGATTGAAGCTTCTTATGGCGAAGGAAAAGATTATAAAAAAGCGCACATTTCAGGGGCGCTTCACATTGATACGATGGAAATTGAGACAGAAGAAAACAACTGGAATATCTTGGACGCTGAAATATGTAAAGAAGTGTTCTTAAAGCGTGGCGTTACGAAAACAACACCAGTAGTGGTGTATTCAAGTGATATTAACGCAGCAGCTCGTGTGGCTTTTGTGGCCTACTGGCTAGGTGTCGATAATGTGAAGATTCTGGATGGCGGATTGAAGGCTTGGGAAAAAGCGGATTACAAAGTAGAAAAAGGCAATGAAGAAGCTACAGCAGCCAAAGATTTTGGCGCTGAGGTTCCAGGACGTCCTGAGAGCTTAATTTCAACGTCAGCAGATGTATTAGCAGCCAAAGAAAAAAATCCTGACTTAGTTCTTGCAAGTATTCGTTCATGGAAAGAGTTCACAGGAAAAACCAGCGGCTATGATTACATTGAAAATGCTGGGGAACCAGAAGGGGCAGTTTACGCCAAATCAAGTAAAACTAGTGCGGATGTAGCCCAACTAATGAACAATGACGGCACAGTAAAGGAGCCGACGAAAATCTTTGTGGCGTGGGAAAAATGGGGAATCACTCCTGATAAGGAAGTCGCTTTTTATTGTGGAACAGGCTGGCGCGCGGCTACTGCGTTCTTTATCACGAAACAAGAAGGCTGGAAAGATGTTAAATTGTTCGATGGCGGCTGGTATGACTGGGATAAAGCACACCAAAAAGATCCAAGTAAATACCCTGTTCAGGTTGGCGATCCTCGAGACAAAGATAAAGTGAAAATCTTGAACTAATGAAACTTCTTCGATATTTATTGCATTTAATCCAACTGGGACTGCTCTATGCCGTTTATTTGGTTGACGATCTCTACAAAAATCATCTAGGCTTTATGCGAAATGTTTCATTTTATTCCCATAAGGTTGAGGCCAGCACATTCGGCAGCATGTTATTTTTGCTGCCGGCCTTGCTGGTAGTGATCGCTGCCTTAGTGACTTTAAAAAGGAGAAATCTCGAAAGTATTCTTTTAATTGCTATAGGATTACTTTTTCTAGTTTGGCAGCTCGTATTCACTTTGAATACGACGCCCATCTATTATTTGGTGAGCGGTCTTCTATTTTTTGGATTTATGGTACAGCTCATCATTGTATTCTTGAAAAGGAGCTAGTCAGATGGATTACTCAGAAAGAACCATTGAGATGGCTCAATTGATAGCAGAAAATTGTATAAGCTGTAAACGCTGCATGAAGGACTGTCTCTTTTTACAAAGATATTGTGAAGATCCGCAAAAATTATTTCAACAATTTTTGGAAGAAGGGCTGGATCCGATCGTTCCCTATTCATGTATGTTGTGTGGACGCTGCACAGTCGTGTGTCCACTACAATTGAAATTAGATGAGGCTTTTTTAACTATGCGTCAAGATTTGATCAGAGAAGACTTGCCGCTAAAACAGCTAAAAAGTGTGGAGATGCATCAAAAACTTTCCACCAGTAAATTATTTACAGCAGTGAATCGAGGGGACCAAAAATGAAATACGGCTTTATGGCAGGATGTTCATTGAGCTCAAGCAATCCAAAGCAAATAAAATTGATTATTGATTACTTAAAAGGATTTTACCCTGACCTTGCGGTCATACAAGGATGCTGCGGAAAACCAACACGTATGATCGGTCAGGAGCAATTGTTTCAAGAGCGCTTCGGTCAATTGACAGAACAAGTTTGTCAGGCTGAAATCGACGATCTGATCGTAGCTTGTCAAGGATGTATCAAAACAATGACCATCCAAAACCAGTTTCCCACTAGTTCCTTGTGGGTTAAAATGGCTGAATTGGGCTTGCCACAAGAAGTGATCGGAAAGGCCAATGAAAGTGATGTCGTTTTCTCTGTTCAAGATTCCTGTCCTACAAAAGAAGTGACTGAGATTCATCAAGCAGTACGATTTTTATTAGAACAATTAGGCTATCAGGTGGCAAGCAATCATCTGTCTGGAAAGAACACTTTATGTTGCGGAATGGGAGGCATGTGCGGAGTTTCAAATCCAGATTTAGCGAAAGATTTCGCTGAAAAGCGTGTGCAGGATTTCAAGACAGATCATATAGTCACTTATTGTGCTAGCTGTACTTCGGCAATGATTCTAGGCGGTGGTCAAGCTTGGCATTTATTAGATTTGATATTTGGTGATGTGATCCATCAGAGCGATAAAAGTGAGAGGCATCCATTAGCCAACCCATTACTAGCTTGGAAAAATCGGTATCAATCAAAAAAAATAGTAACAAAAGCATAGGAGAGAACAATGAAGAAATGGTTAACGGGTTTGTTAACGCTAGGGGTGCTTTTTTCCTTAGCAGCCTGTAAAACAAGTGAAACAAAAGAAGCGAAAACAGAAGAAAAAATCACCAGCTTCTCAGATGCCGAAAAACAAGGAAAAGGTGAAACAGTGACCTTTTACGGGTTTGGCGGTGACGAAAAAGCCAATGTATGGGTAGATGAGGTAGTTACGCCGGCAATGAAGGAAAAATATGATATCACAGTCAAACGTGTGCCGATGGACATTGATCAGATTTTGAATAAGCTGACGACTGAAAAGGAAGCCGGTACCAAAACTGGAGACATTGATGTTATTTGGATCAATGGGGAAAATTTCTATACTGCAAAACAAGCGAAACTGCTTTATGGACCCATTGCCAAAAACGTTGAGAGCTTTAAAAAGCTAATGGACGTTGATGGCCATAATTCGAAATATGATTTCGGAGTTAAAATCGATGGCTATGAAGTTCCTTACGGCAGCGCCCAATTAGTCTTCGCTGGCGACAAAGAGACATTTAAGAATGGATTTCCTACAGATACTCAAGCCCTATTAGCCTATGCCAAGGAAAATCCAGGTAAGATTACGTATACCGCGCCGCCTGAATTTACCGGCAGTGCTTTTGTTCGCAACATTATCTGCGATATTGTGGGCTATGATAAAGTTGAAGCTGCAGGGGCGACGAAAGAAGAGTTGTATAAGGTCATCAAACCAGGCTTAGACTATTTAAATGAAATCAAACCCTATTTATGGCAAGAAGGGAAAACCTACCCGACCACCACTGCGGAGCTGGACCAAATGTTTGCGGCTGGTCAAATCGACATGAGCTATAGCTATTCTCAAATGCATGTAGCTCAAAAACGTAGTGACAATGAGTTCAAGCAATCAACAGAATCCTTCTTATTCGATAAAGGAACGATTGCCAATCAAAGTTATTTGGCCATTGCTAATACTTCGAAAGTCAAAGCAGGAGCATTACTTTTGATTAATGAAATGACAAGTGAATCTGCTCAGCTGAAAAAGGCAGAGGCGAAATATGGATACAGCATCCCACCATTTGATCCGGACAAACTTTCAGAAGAAACAAATCAAAAGCTGACGGATTTGTACAAAAACCAAGGCGTTCTATCACTTGAAGAAATGCAGGAAAAGCAAATACCTGAGGTGCAAGCAGAAAAAATTCCAATCATTGAATCGCTGTGGAAAGAGCATGTTTTAAATGAATAAAAATAGATTATTAGTCATCCCTTTTTTCTTATTAAACAGTGTTGTGATTTTTGCGGCACTGTTTAAAGGGATACAAATTAGTTTAGGCTATTATCCGCTAATTGGACTTGAAAAAATTAGTTTAACCAATTATCAGCAAGTTTTAAGTGATCCTTTTTTCCAAAAGTCGCTAGGTTACAGCTGCTACTTAGCGCTGACTGCGACTTTTTTGTCATTGCTATTTGGACTAGCGATAGCCTTTCTACTATTGAAAGTGAAAAGCCCTTGGTTGCATAAAATCATCAGTCTGCCGATCTCGCTGCCTCATATCATTGTTGCGTTAATGGTGATGCAGCTGATCAGTCAATCGGGGATCATTTCTCGAGGATTATTTCAAATCGGTGTAATTGATGAAATCAACCAATTTCCCTTATTGATCCATGATGCTGGCGGGATCGGGATCATTTTAGTGTTTCTATATAAAGAGATTCCCTATGTTGCGGTAACCACATTAGCAATTTTACAACAGTTACAATTGGGCTACATTGAAGTGGCAAGAAATTTAGGGGCTTCTAAGACCCGAATCTTTTTCACAGTCATCCTGCCAATGCTTCAAAAAACGTTGATAACCTTGTTTATTATCTTGTTTTGCTTCACTTTTGCTTCTTTTGAAGTGCCTTATTTATTAGGAAATCCGATAAATCAACCAGTGGCTTTGACCGCTTATGATTTATTTACTCAAGCCGACTTAACCACTCGCCCACAAGCCTTTGCTTTAAATTTAGTCATGTCGGGAATCTGCCTAGCAGTATCAGGAAGCGGACTACTCATTAGTCGTCTCTTGCCGGGAGGGAGAAAAAAATCGTGCTAACTTCAACGAGAAAATCCTATCTGCTTCTATTATTTTCGGCTGTTCTGGTGCTGTTGCCTATTGTCCTTTTAGTAATCTGGTCTGTTAGTGATCATTGGATGTATCCGGCAATTTTACCACAAGGTTTGACTTTGAAAGCTTTTAGCCAAATGCTTCGTGAACCGAATTTTTGGCCGGCAGTTATCAATAGTTTTGTTATTGCTATCATTACCACTTTGATAAGTATCTGTATTGCCCTGCCTGCGGCTCGATATTTTGCTTTTCAGAAAAAGCTTTCTCATGGATTCATTGAAATTATTATTTATTTACCCTTGATTTTACCCGCCATAGCCATTATCACCTCTAGTCAAGTTTTATTCTTACAGCTGCATTTGACAGGTACCTTTATAGGAATTGTTTTGATTCATACCTATTTATGTTTGCCTTATGCCATGCAAATCTTATTAGAAAGTTATCGTCAGTTAGGAGAAGGTTATCACTTAACGGGACAAACGTTAGGTGCGAAGCCTTGGGTGATTTTTTGGCAAGTCACTTGGCCTTTACTACGTCCAGGGGTGATTGCTTCGGGAAGCCTAGTTTTTATCGTATCCTTTAGTCAATATTTGCCAACATTTTTTATAGGCGGCGGCAAAATTGTCACCTTGCCTTTGCTATTGCTTCCTTATGCGAATAATGGACGTTTTAGTCTTGCTTCATCCTATAGCCTAGTCTTTTTAGTCTGTACTATGTTGGGTGTCTACTTATTGAAATTAGTTATTGGAGGAATTCATCGTGGGACTAAACGTTAGCGAAGTTCAGCTCTCTTATGGGAAAAAAAGAATACTAGATGAGCTTTCTTTTGAGCTCAATGATGGCGAGATTGTCGCTCTTTTTGGTCCATCTGGAGTAGGAAAGACTAGCCTGCTTAAAATGATTGCTGGCATTCAGCCAGTTAATAAAGGAAAAATTATTTTTTCCGAAGGATATTCGCAGGAAAGTACTGTTTTGGTCTTTCAGGATTTTTGGCTCTTTCCTCATATGAATGTGGTAGACAATATCGCTTTTGGGCTGAAGGCGAGAAAGTTTTCAAAAGAAAGAATCAGAGAAAAAATTAATAAAATACTAGCAGCGTTTGATTTAAAAGGATTAGAGAAGCAGTTTCCTGATGAACTGTCTGGCGGTCAAAAGCAGCGAGTAGCCTTAGCTAGAGCCATTGTTTTAGAACCCAAACTGTTACTGCTAGACGAGCCTTTCGCTAATCTAGATAGTCATTTAAAGGAAGCGATGCGTGAGTATTTACGTCGGCTGCAAAAGACCTATTGCTTTAGCGTGATCTTGGTTACTCATGATCGGGATGAAGCCTTTCAATTAGCTGATCGCATGATACTACTGCTTGATGGAAAGATTCAACAAATCGGGACGCCTCAAGAAATATATTTTTATCCGAGAAATAAAAAAGTAGCTAAATCAATTGGGGAGAATAATTTCATTCCTGGAGTTGTCAGCGATCATATTTTTACCTTAGAAAATACGCATTTAACCGTTCGAAACCCGACGAATATTCAAGGAGCGGCATCGCTTTTTATACCGTATGGTGCAGAAATAGAAGTTTGTGAAGCAGGGGTGCCAGCTTTAGTAGAACATCACGAGTGGACACCGAATGGGCAGCGTACGCAGGTGAAAATCGGAAACACAAGCTGCATTTTTACAAACTTATCAAAAAAAATAATCGACCAACGACAAATATTCTTAAAATTCAATGATGATCTGCAGGTGATGCCTCGATGATTTCAATTATTATCCCTGTGTTAAATGAAGAGAAGAACCTCTCACGTTTATTGCATCAATTGACCCAATTAGAGGGGACGGTTCCTTATGAAGTGATCGTCGTAGATGGAGGAAGTCAAGATCAAACCGTTGCAATCGCAAAAAAGACGGCGATCGTTTATCAGTTGGAGAATGCCAATCGCGGCGCTCAATTGAACTATGGCGCGGAAAGAAGTACAGGTGATATTTTGTGGTTTTTACATAGTGATAGTCGATTCGAGGCATCTCCCAAATTGTTAGAGCAGATTCAAACAGCATTGAATGACGAAAGATTTAGTGCTGGCTTTTTCAAATTGGCCTTTGATTCGTCAGAGCTGTTTTATCGATATTTAGCTGTTACGTCAAATCTACGAGCACGCTATCTGGGATTGATCTTTGGTGACCAAGGATTGTTTACGACAAGGAAATTCTACGAACAGGCAGGAAAGTTTGAAGCCATTCCATTGATGGAGGATTGGAAACTAAGTCGACAATTGAAGCGGTTGGGAGAGTTTTATCCATTACCTCTTTCACTTACGACCTCCAGCCGCCGCTTTAGCAAAGGAAAACTTCGCACACATCTAAAGATGCATAAAATCAAAATTCTGTATGTAATGGGAATGCCTCCAGAAAAACTGGTGAAGCTTTACTACAAATGAAAAGGAGTCGTTCATGCTTAATAAAATTCGCCGTTATCTAAACGATCAGGCATTAATTAAAAAGTTGAACTTAGAAGAGTCGTATAAAATTGAATTTTTAGCTCAGGGAGAATACAATCAAAATTTTCTGATCTCCGATGGGAAAACAAGCTATGTCTTTCGACTCAATTATGGCAGTCAATTACAGTTGGAAAATCAAATCCAATATGAATATCAAGCTTTGAAATGGCTAGAACGTACAGGGAGAACACCGAAAGCATATTATTTAGACGACAGCCGTCAAACCTTTGATCAAGGATTACTGATTATGGAATATTTAGTCGGTCAGCCTTTAAATTATCGGAAAGATTTAAAAGAAGCTGCGTATATTTTTGGTGAGATCCATCAGCAACCAATCGATGAAACTGCAGAAAAAGTCTTTGTAAACGAAAAAGAAACGATTTTATCCGCTCGCATCAATGAGTGCCACTACTTATTAGAGTCCGTTTTCACTAGTGAATTTGTCCCATTACAGGCACAAAAGTTATTCGCTGAGGCACTAAATCGCTGTGAAAAAAATGTCGGACAACAGCGCTATTTTATTGATTTGGATCACTGGTGTATCAATAATACGGAAGTAAACTCACACAATTTTATTATTGGAGAAAAAGGGTATTTGATTGATTGGGAAAAACCCGTGATCAGTCATCCAGTGCAGGATATTTCGCAATTTTTAGCTTCGACCACCACTCTTTGGCGGAGTAATTTGGTTTTGACTCCAATGGAGAAGGATTTGTTTCTATCTAGTTATCTTGAGGTGACAGGAGTTGATCCAGTTAGTTTTATGGAAGCTCTAAAGATCTATCACCCCTATCTGATGTTACGAGCTCTTGCTTGGTCAGCGATGGCGTTTCATAGCTACCAAGCGGATACAAAGGAGCTGAAAAATCAAGAGATTTTCGACAAGGTATCCAGTTATTTAGAAGAGGACTTTTTACGTCAAGCATTAAAGGAGCAGGTTTTTGAATAAGTATGCTTATATTTTATTTACGAGAGTTCCGGTACCTTATAAGGTAAAAACACGTTTGCAAACATTGCTAACCGGTGAAGAAGCCTGTCAGGTTCAACTACAGATGTTGCAAGACAGCTTTTTGAAATTCGCTGAACTGAATAATAGAGGGATAGACCTTTATCTGGCTTATTCAGATGAAGGAGATCCGTCAAATTTACTCGCAGAACTGCCCAAAAGTTTTTCCGCCTTTTCGCAAGTCGGCCACACGATCGGCGAGCGGATGAATCATGCCATACAATTTGTTAGAGCAAAAGGATATGAGAAAGTGATCCTCACAGGCAGTGATATCCCGAATTTGACTACAGAAATAATAATTTCGGCGTTTGATCAGATGAAGGAGGTGGTGCTGGGACCTTCCCAAGATGGCGGGTATTATTTGGTGGGCTGTACTAGAGCAATAGACTTAACGCCAATTTTTGAAACAACAATGGCTTGGGGCAAAAGCAAAGTGTTGACGGAGACATTAAAACGATTAACAGATTTTAATGTAGCATTGCTAGACCAGTTGCAGGACGTTGATTTTCCTAGCGACCTGAAGGAGATGCGCCATGACTTAAAAGAGGAGAATTACTATTTCAAACGTTGGCTAACAGAAAATAGAGGGTTGTTAGAATGAGAAAAATTATTTTTGATTGCGACAATACTTTTGGACTAATAGATCGTGATGTAGATGACGGGTTAACGCTCCTGTATCTGTTAGGAGCACCCCATGTCGAACTGCTGGGGGTTACTTTGACTTACGGTAATGGGAGTATCGAAGAAGTCAATAAGATGACAAAGGAAATGAAAGAACAGTTAGGCTTGTCTTTTGACTTTTTCTCAGGAAGTAAAGAAAACAATCTCGCTGCGGCTTTTCTAGTAGAACAAGTTAATCGTTTTCCAAATGAGGTGACAATCGTCGCGACCGGAGCATTGACCAATTTGGCCGAAGCACAAAAAATAGATTCAGATTTTTTTACCAAGATTCAAGAAGTCGTGCTGATGGGCGGGACAACTGAACCTTTAGTAGTGAACCAACAAGCGGTATCCGAATTGAATTTTTCATGTGATCCTGATGCTACTCGAAAAGTTTTGCTAAGCCAAGCAGCGATAACCATCATGAATGGTCATATGACTGCGACAGCATTTTTCTCAAAAAATGATCTGAAACACTTTTTCGAACGTGCAGCAGGTATGCTAAAAAAGGAAAGTATGACTTGGCTAAAGGACACCCTAAAGAACTGGATAATCTGGAATGAGAGAGTGTTTCATTTCAGTGGTTTTTGTAACTGGGATATGACGACAGCTGTTTATTTAGAGGCTCCTGAACTCTTTAGCGATGAGCACTATTTTTTGTCAGAGAATCAACCAAACCTTTCAAAAGGGCAAATGACACTGGCAAAGGATTCGAAATATGTAGTGAAGATGCCTAAGACGCTTCTGGATGTTCAGTTATTTAATGAGTTAGCAATTGAAGGGATGATTGCCGGACTCAGAAACCAATAGAACGACTTCAAGGAAGAGGTGATTCGTTGAAAAAAATTAGTCTATTTATTGTTATTGTGTTGTTAGTAATTTTTCTAGCGTATCAATTTGGTTTGATTGATCTTCTAACGAATATTTCTGCCCTGCGCGCTTATTTAGAGAATCTCGGCTGGCGGGGCTACGTAATTTTTATTCTTCTGTCAGTGATTGTGGCCGTATTTTTATTACCAGGACAAGTTTTAGCAATTGTAGGAGGTCTTGCCTACGGCGGTTTGATTGGCGGTGCCCTAACCGTTATCGGTGCCTCACTGGGAGCAACCCTCTCTTTTATCATAGGAAAATACGTGGCGAGAGGCTATATTATCCAACGTTTTGGCAATGACCCAACCTTTCAAAAGATAGAAAAGGGGGTAAGAGAAAATGGGCTTTCTTTTCTAATTTTTACTCGTTTAGTCCCGATTTTCCCTTTTGCTATTCAAAGTTACGCCTATGCAATGACACCTATGAGTGTAAAAAAATTTAGTTTGATTTCTTTTTTAACGATGATGCCTGCTAGCTTTATCTATGCATTCATGGCTTCAGAGATCGTTGCAAAGGGAGTTTCCATGAGCTTGCTGCTGGAGCTGACCGTTGCAGGAGTTCTATTAGCCTTGTTGGCATATTTGCCAAAAAAAGTAAGCAAAAAAATAAATCAGCTGACTTCAGAATATAGAAATGAATAATTTTTATGAGACTAGTGTAGAGCACTAGTCTTTTTTTTGTTTCTTATGGGTTGATTATTTTCCATAAAAGTTAATAAAGACTCGATTGTTTTCTATTACGACTCATTCTAAAATAAATAGTAAGGGGGGAAGCATCATGGAAATGAATATCGGTCCAATCATCATGGAAAAACGAAAAGAGAAACGTGTTACTCAACAGGAGCTGGCAAACTTTGTAGGGGTATCAAAGGCCTCAGTGTCAAAATGGGAAACAGGTCAAACCTATCCTGATATTACCCTGCTGCCATTGTTAGCCGCCTATTTTGACATAACGATCGACTCACTCTTGACCTATGAGCCGCAGTTAGACAACCATGAGATTCAGCGGATTTACTCGATGCTGAAAAAATCATTGGAGACAAAATCACCAGAGGATGTATTAGCAACAATTCGCAGCTTTGTTCGGCGCTATTATTCATGCTATCCATTTATATTGCAGATGGGGCTGTTTCTTTTGAATCATGCTGATTTATTACCAGGAGAAGAAAATGTCCAAACCTATACAAAGGAAGCACAAGAATTATTTATTCATGTAAGAACACAGACAAAGGATCCTGAATTAATTACGCAGGCATTAAAATATGAAGCGTATACTTCACTGACCTTAAATGAATTTGATCAAGTTTTAGATATTTTGGGAGAACAGGTTCCGATTTTATTTCCCATCGAAAGCTTAATCGCTGCTGCTCAGCAGCAAAAGGGAGAGGAAGATCAGGCGATCGTAACTTTGCAAAGCGCGATTTACCAATATATGACTGTCTTTCTGAGTTTTCTAGGCAATTATTTACAATTGTTGATTAAGGATCATAAGAAGTTCTCGCAAACCGTTAAGCGTGGTCTTCAATTTGCGGATGTTTTTGAATTTAGTAACTTGCATCCCATTGCAATGATGAATTTTCAGCTGTCTGCAGTTTTTGGCTATGCACAGATGAAGGATGAAGCCGCTGTTTTTCCATTGCTAAATGATTTTCTAACTGTAATGAAACAAACACAATTTCCAGTGGAGCTCCATGGAGATGCTTATTTTGATCAGGTGGACGACTGGCTGGAACAATTAGAACTTGGTCATCAATTACCACGAGATTCTATGAAGGTCAAGGACAGCTTGATCGATTTTGTAATAGAAAATCCAGCTTTTGTGAGCTTCAATGATCAAGAACAATTAAAGCAAATCTACTCGGAGTTGCGGAATCTCAAAGAACAGGGGTTGAGTGGAAATGAATAATTTTGATTTTTTAAAAGAAAATTTACCGATTTTTCTACCGTTAATTATTTTAGAATTGCTTTTAATGATCACGGCTGTATGGCATATATTGAAGCATCCCAATTATCGTTTTGGAAACAAAGTTTTATGGCTTTTCGTAGTTGTAGTTATCCAAATTATCGGTCCAGTAGTCTATTTTGTATTTGGAAGAGGAGAAAATGAATGAACATTTTAGAATTGAAAAATGTTTCAAAGAAATTTGGTTCAAAAAATGTTCTCAACAATTTGAATTTGAGTGTGCCTACAGGGTCAATATATGGATTTGTAGGCGAGAATGGTGCCGGGAAAACCACAACGATGAAGATGATTTTAGGTCTGGAGGAAAAGAATAGCGGCGAGATTTTTATAAAAGGGCAACCGGTTCATTTTGGTGACAATCAGACCAATCATTTAACGGGGTATTTACCTGATGTACCAGAATTTTATAATTATATGTCTGGTAGAGAATATTTAAAATTCTGTGGGGAAATCACTGGTCTGACGAAGAAGCAATCACTGCAAAAAATTCCTGAAATCCTAGCACTCGTTGGTTTGGAAAACAATAAAAAAAAGATTAAGGGCTATTCACGGGGAATGAAGCAGCGTCTAGGCATTGCTCAAGCATTATTAAATGATCCAGAACTGTTGATTTGTGATGAACCAACCTCTGCTTTAGATCCTAGTGGCCGCAACGAGTTTTTGGAAATGCTAGCGAAGCTAAGGGGAAAAACAACGATCCTCTTTTCTACCCATATTTTAAGTGATGTGGAACGAATCTGTGATTATGTCGGTATTTTAGATCAGGGAGAATTAGTGGTCAATGGGCCATTGAATACACTGAAAGAGAGGTACGCGAGGAATCAAATAAAAGTCGAATTTTCAAATGAAGAAGATGCTGAGATTTTCACTAGAGCGTTAGAAATATTGAAACAACGAGAAGTTATCAAAGATTATTCTGTGGATTCTTCAAAGCAGCGTTTTGTTTTAACCTATTCTTGTGATTATAAGGCTGTTGCAGCAACAATTTTTCAATTATTTGAAGACTCTCACATTTACCCGAAATCCATTCAAAAAATTGATCCTTCATTAGAATCGATCTTTTTGGAGGTTATTCAATGAAAAATTTATATTATTTTACAAAAAAAGAATTAGTAGAAAGCTGGCGGACGTCACGTCTGTTAATTTTGATCATTATCTTTCTTATTTTTGGCTTGATGAATCCGCTATTAGCAAAATTAACCCCCGAGATTGTAAAAATGACTATCGGAGCAGCGATGGCCAAAACGATTCCCGATCCGACTTCTCTTGATTCTTGGACACAATTTTATAAGAACCTTACTCAAATTGGTTTAATTGTGATAGCCCTAATTTTCAGCGGAACGGTTAGTAATGAAATAAGTAAAGGGACATTGATTAATTTGGTTACGAAGGGACTTCGGCGTTGGTCAGTGATCGTTGGAAAAATGATTAGCTTGATTTTACAATGGACCCTGTGTCTTTCACTAACATTTCTTGTCACGTGGGGCTACACTGCCTATTATTTTCCAGATAACAAAAGCCCTTATCTTCTTCAAGCAGTATTTCCTTTGTGGTTATTTGGATTGTTATTATTAGGCATAATTGTATGTTCCTCAACGATCGCACGGAATAATTATGAAGGATTACTAATGACTGGTGCAGCAGTCGTCATTATGATATTGCTGAATATGTTTGATAAAGTGAAATACTATAATCCAATCTCGCTGATTACTCAAAATATCAATTTTTTGCAGAAGGCTTCTGCTTTAGAAAAATATAACCCAGCAATAGGTATCAGTATTCTCCTAATTCTTCTCTCTCTATTATTCAGCGTGCTTATTTTCAATCGAAAAAAAATATAGCTAAAAGGCGGTGTGACAAGATTTTTGTCACACCGCCTTTTTAATGGTGGCGTATTTCTGTATAAATCAAGTTAATTAAGCAACACATTCATTTGGGCAGTCGTTTCCTAAGCCTTTTCTGTCTATAGAAGGGCCTAATTTTGTGCCATAACACTTCATTTGTCTTGCTTAATTAATTTAGAGAGAAAAGAATTTTAAAGGATAGAACTACTCCAACTAGTAAAAAAATGACATCGACAGTTGTCGATGCCATTAGTCGTTAAATAAAAATGTATACAACAGAGTAGACATAGTATGCGAGTAAAACTAATGAAACAAGGCAGGATAACTTAGCTAAAAAACCACCACGTGAAGGTTTGGATGATTTACGTGATTGTCTGCGCGTCATTTCCATTTGCTCATTGGTTGGTATGTCCGATTTGGATGTACGTAAAAGTACGACAGCTAATAAATCAATAAATAGTAATCCTTGTAATGCAATACTAACAATATAGGTGATTTGATCGCCTCTGACGATTCTGAATAAAAATAGAACAATCATTAGGAGATCAAAAAACAGTGTTAATAAAAGCGCCATAATAAAGCTCCTTTGAATAGGTTAGAATAGACAAATTTTATTATAGCATATAACTAATTAAAAAATTACGAAATATTTGTGAAGGATGAAACTAATTATCTCACTCTTTACGATTCAGTATTGAATAGATAATCCAGTAAAGCATGAAAGTAATGAGTGAAACAAACATAAGAATTGCCAATGTCCAAGCGCCTTCGACCGGTTGATAATGATGGTAATTTATAAGCAAGTAAATACATATAAAAGTAGGGATTAAGGAGAAATATAGATGAAGCAATATGCGGTCATTTTTAAAAAGATAGAAATAGACAATGGTCATCAAAAAAAAGATAAAGTAAATCACACTTGAAACTACAACGCCGATATCCATATATTTCCCTCCCTTGAAGGTCATTATAGCAGATTGACCAGAGTCAATAAATAACAATAATATGAGAAATTGTGGCTTTTCCATAATTTGAAAACATCATTTCAACGCGTAACAACAACGTTTTATATATAAATATACTG
>ERZ1026976.235-NODE-235-length-23513-cov-6.296487_pt1 | contig 23513 bp, 21 predicted proteins | sample MGYA00519293_ERZ1026976 | MGnify/ENA primary metagenome ERZ1026976 (study PRJEB26926, sample SAMN06164671) | human gut metagenome | biome: ENVO:00009003; feature: ENVO:2100002; material: ENVO:00002003 | host: Homo sapiens | place: USA | collected 2012 ... | reverse complement strand
GGCTCGGAGATGTGTATAAGAGACAGTTATTACCCATAGGTATGCTTCACTCATCGGCAAACAACGGAGCCAATAAGATGAGCGTAACTGCAAACCACAAGCCAGTCAGCCAAGAATTTGATATTCACACCAAGCTCAAAGAAGCCAATTCTCATTGGTCATATCTTTACGCTGCGCAGCCACATGGGAGTGAATTTAACTACCAATTTAACACAACGTTTATTGGTGAGATGGAATTCGCTGTTTACGAACGCATCGATAAATATTTCGTCCTGGTTGATTTTTTTAAGTCATACGATGAAGCATGTGATGCTGCTAAAAAAATCATTGATGACCATCCTGACATTAAAAAAATGTTCTCTGCCATTTAACTAACTAATTAACCATCTAATCATAAATAACACCTTTTTGGGTGGGTACAAACTCACCCTGAGGAAATAAAAATGCAAAATGCTATCGCAATTAACAAACCAATTAAAACGCCTCAAATGCTGTTCGGTTCAGACAACATTAATGACTTTGGCAACCGCGTGCAGAGCTGCGTGATGGAAGGTGACTCAATGCAGCCCACCATCGAACCATGTGAGGTTGTGGCTTTCGTTGATTGCGGTGGCCGAGCGCTAACCCCTGGCATTTATGTTTATACGATGGATGTATTTGGCCGTCCGTGCCTTTTTATTAAGAGGGTTGAGCCATTAGTTTGTGGTTCATTGAAAATTATTTCGGACAACCATCATTACGAAACCTTCACCCTCAATACCGATGAGCTGAAAGATATAAAAATTCACGGTCGGGTAGTCGCTTCTTTAGCTGTGAGGCGCTTCGTATGACTTTCATTAAGGATAAAACGGCATACAGATCAGCATGCCTCTATGCGTCCTGCGGTTACGAGGTAATCGCTATTCTTTATCTTAAGAAAGCTTATGGGTACTAACTATGAATATTATCGATACCTATCGACGCCGAATTTCTAACGCGGCATTAGCGCGACTCCAGCGTAAGACTGGTGGAAACCTGCTGATTATAAAACTTCCAGATAACAAAATTGAAACCGTAGAAGTAAATGAGCATTTCATCAATCAGTTGTTATTACGGTTTGAAGGATTAACTCGAGGAGGGCTTAACAGATATGAGGGTGACTCCACTATCAAAAACGCATATCAAAATGCCATAGAAATTAATAAACACACCGAATACCTGACGGATTCAGGGAAATTAATTATCGACGAACTTCTGAGCGAGGTTGTTGATTACGTGAAAAAGAAACATGCAAGCGGAGGAATTAACTGATGGCAGGAAATAACGAAAACATCAAGCAACTTGTCGCCAGGCTGAAAGATATCCATCAAAGAACTGGTATGAATTTCCCTGCATGGATGATGGATGAAAAACGCAGTGGAGACCACGAGCTAACTGCTGCCGAGCAGCACGAGTGGGCTGAAATAATCTGTAAGCACATGCGCGGAACTGTCGCCCTTACCTACCTGATTGAGTGCGAAAAACGCTGGGGACTTCGTGACGGTGAATACCAATTTAAAACTGGTGAGTTTGTTTTTGGCTTAACGCGGCAGCTTATCGAGAACCTGCTTATTGAACACGTAGAAGGCGCACTGATCGAGCAAAAACCACAGGAGCGATATCTGGCTGTCTTCCAGTTCTACTCCGCCAACGATCAGCGCCTGAAAGAAGACGGTCATTCGTGGTTCAGCAGTTTTCTCGACGAGATGTTTATAGATCTTGCTGTTCGGTTACGTGTTGGCGAAGCAATACCCGTTCAACACATTTTGCACTGAGGTAAATGATGATGAAAAACGAACTTATCACTGCGTGGTACTGCGTCACATTCATGGTGACTGAAAATGCCGAGCGCCGCGAATATTCAATCTTTGTCGGCAGTAGTAGCGAAATGGAGGCGGTGGTTTCTGCGACTGCTGGGCTCTGTAAGGGGCATGCTGAATTCAGCGAACCAGCATTCAAATCTATCCACATCGCGACCTATGGCGAGGCCGAATCGCTTGATGCAGAACTTGATGCAATTGCCGAACGAGAAGCAAAGGAACTGGAGGAAGAAGACAATGAGTAATCAACTGATGAAATTTAACTCGTCGGATCTCGGCATTTCTCTGAGCGGGATGCTTTACCAGGGAAAACCAGTATTTGATGCCGTTGAGCTGGCAAAATCCCTGGGTTACGCAAATCCAGCTGACGCGCTAAAAACCCACTGCAAGTCATTGATTAAACTTAATTATAGCGAATCGCGAGAATTGGGTTTTAACGACAAAATTCGTGGCATGCAACTTGCGTCTGAATCTGATGCTTACCGGCTCATTCTCCGTAGCCAGCTTGCTTCCGCTGAACGTGTACAAGACTGGGTATGCGAAGATGTTCTGCCATCTATCCGCGAAACTGGCAGCTATAGATGCCAACGCCCTAAATCTCAGGCGGAGATCATTGCCGAAATGGCCCTGCTGAATGTTGAGCAGGAGCGTCGCCTTAACCACATTGAGGACAAGGTCGTTGAGGTTACCGAGCTAGTAGATCATATCGCTCGTGGTGCAACGCCTCCTGGTTGGGCTGGATACTCGGAATTGAAAGCACTGTGCGGACTTTCAGATGCAAAGTGTCGCCAGTTAGTCTCCGCTTATGACATCGACCATAAGCCTATCCCATTTATTGCGCCTGGAGGAACCAAGTCCACCATGACCATTGTGCGTGAGCAGCCATTTATGACGGCATTCACCAAAATGATGTTTGAAGCTGAACCTCGAGGAACCCGGTGGTATCACCCTAAGATGGGGCTGTTCCAGGTGATTGGATGAGAGGGGCAACAGTGAACAATAATGAAATTTGGGTACCGGTTGGCTCTGTTGAGCTGGCCCACCAGCAGGCTCTGACATGGGTTTGCGACGCATATCTGTTCCACTTAGTCAGCATGCATCGTCGCCCGGTGTACCGCCATCAGTACGGGGATATTTCACTAGACCAACCAGCCATTAAGGGCTTTATCGATTCGTATTTGGAAGATAAGGGATGGGATATGGAAAAACGCCGTGCCCATTACATAAACATTCTTGACCTAATCAAATATATGCATCGCAGCAATTCTGACTTCATTGACTGGGGTACGGTACCAGTACTAACACCAAGAGGCATTCGCTGGATGAATGCTTGCTTCTCCCGGTTGGGTGAAATGGTAAATAGCTATGGTGGATGGGAAAAGAGTGTCAGTAAATTAGGGGCGGGTGAGTAATGAAAAAGACAATCATCGACACTGACAACTTGAACACAATCAGCGATTGCCTGCAGCAGCTTGTTAACGCAGAAGAAGCGCAGCTCAGTATTGAAGAGCAGTTGGCGAGATCGAACAGCAGCAGTGACTGGAGTACATGGCGCAAAAAGGCAGAGAACGCTCTGCGGCTTATTAAAGGTAAGCGTCGCATCATAACAGTACGTTTGGCAGTTCTGCGTCATGAGGAAAAAGAACGTAACCTAGAGCTGCACCAGCAGCACAATGATTTTCTGGTTCAGGCTCTGCGCGAAATTGTAACGCCCTCCTCTTTTGCGCGGTGCGTGCGTCTGGCTAAAGAGAAAGTGGAGGAGATTCATGCAAACCAGTGCTGAAATCGTTCTTCTGGTGCCGAATGACTGGGTTAGCGAGAGAGTTTTGATTGCAGTTACCGGACTTAAACCCGGGACCATCACCCGTGCCAGAAAAGAATCCTGGATGCTGGGTCGCGAATACCTGCACATCTCACCAGACGGTAATCCCAAACCTTCGAGCGAATGTATGTACAACAGGAAAGCGATCGACATTTGGATCGAGGCACAGAAAAAAAATCAACCAGGTGCGCAGAAAGCATGAAAAGCAGTACACTCATCCATGCTCCTGGACGTCAGGAGGGATCAATGGCTAATGCATCATACCCTACAGGCGTCGAAAACCACGGCGGTTCACTCCGCATCTGGTTTCTGTACAAAGGCAAACGTGTCAGGGAAAACCTCGGTGTCCCTGACACAGCAAAAAACCGCAAGATAGCCGGTGAGCTTCGTTCATCGGTTTGTTTTGCAATAAGGATGGGGAATTTTAACTATGCGGAAAAATTCCCAAACTCGCCGAACCTTGCCCGGTTCGGCCAGGATAGAAAGGAAATTACTGTGCTGGAACTTACCGAAAAATGGTCTGATCTGAAACGAATGGAGATCAGCACTAACACCATGAGTCGGTATGAGTCCATCATAAAAAACATGCTTCCGCGCATTGGCGAAAACAAGTTGGTTTCTGCTGTGACCACTGAGGATTTGCTGTATGTAAGGAAGGAGTTGCTGACAGGTTTTCACGTAATGAAGAAGGACCACCGGACGCAGGTAAAAGGCCGGAAGTCCTCCACCGTGAACAATTACATGATGTTAATGGCCGAAATCTTCCAGTTTGGAGCAGATAACGGTTATGCAAAGGAAAACCCGTTTAGCGGAATTAACCGCCTCAAGAAAGCGAAGGGTGAGCCCGATCCACTCACGACAGATGAGTTCATCAGGTTTATCCAGGCATGCGGCCATCAGCAGATGCGAAATCTCTGGTCGCTTGCAGTCTATACAGGAATGAGGCATGGGGAGTTGTGCGGTTTGGCCTGGGAAGATATCGATCTGCATGCCGGGACCATTACTGTGAAGCGCAACCTTACCCAGACGGATGAGTTCACCCTGCCAAAAACAGACGCAGGCACTGACAGGGTGATTTATCTCATTCAACCAGCTATTGATGCCCTGAGGAATCAGGCCCAGCTTACGCGCCTTGGCCGGCAGTATGAGGTTGAAGTGAAATTGCGGGAATATGGCCAGTCAGTCATACATCCATGCACTTTCGTTTTCAGCCCTCAATGCGTAAAACGTGGGCCACGAAGAGGATATCACTACGCGGTTAATTCGATTAATAAAATTTGGGCTCCGATAATCAAGCGCGCCGGTATTCGTTACCGCAACGCGTACCAGTCACGGCATACCTATGCGTGCTGGTCATTGTCAGCGGGTGCGAACCCAAACTTTATAGCAACTCAAATGGGACATGCAGATGCACAGATGGTTTACAAGGTGTATGGAAAGTGGATGTCAGAGAAGAGCGCCGAACAGGTTTATCTGCTCAACCAGGCGCTTTCACACTTTGCCCCATCACTGCCCCAAAGCATGGTTTCAGCATAGTAAAAATCTTTATATACAAGTAGTTAATAGCAATAACGCTACATTTTCATAACACGCGGCACGAATTGCCCTCGACCAGAAAGACAGCTTATGGTGTGATCGGGGTTCAATAAATCGCTAAACAGGGTATACTCCAGCGGTTTTCTTAGTTGTTTATTGTACTAAACGCTCCCGTGAGAGGATGCTACTGCGCACCTATGACACAATTCGCTTCTCCTGTTCTGCACTCGCTGCTGGATACAGACGCTTATAAGTTGCATATGCAGCAAGCCGTTTTTCACCACTACTATGATGTACAAGTAGCGGCTGAATTTCGTTGCCGTGGCGATGACCTGCTCGGTATTTATGCCGATGCTATTCGTGAGCAGGTGAATGCCATGCAGCACCTGCGACTGCAGGAGGACGAGTACCAGTGGCTCTCCGACCTGCCTTTCTTTAAAGCTGATTACCTCGCCTGGTTACGTGATTTCCGCTATAACCCGGAACAGGTGTGCGTCACCAACGATAACGGTAAGCTGAACATCCGCTTAACCGGTCCATGGCGTGAAGTGATCATGTGGGAAGTCCCGCTGCTGGCGGTTATCAGCGAACTGGTGCACCGTTACCGTTCGCCCGAATCAGGCGTCCCACAGGCTCTCCATGAGCTGGAAAGCAAACTAGTCGAATTCTCTGCTTTAACGAAAGATGTCGATATGTCCCGCTTCCATCTGATGGATTTCGGTACGCGCCGTCGTTTTTCACGCGAAGTACAGCAGGCCATTGTTAAACGCCTGCAGCAAGAATCCTGGTTTGTCGGCACCAGCAACTACGATCTCGCCCGTCGTCTGTCATTAACCCCGATGGGTACGCAAGCGCATGAGTGGTTCCAGGCTCATCAGCAAATCAGCCCGGAGCTTGCCACCAGTCAGCGCGTTGCGCTGGCCGCATGGTTAAATGAATATCCTGACCAACTCGGGATTGCGCTGACGGACTGCATCACCATGGATGCGTTTTTACGCGACTTTGGCGTTGAATTTGCGACCCGTTACCAGGGCTTACGTCACGACTCTGGCGATCCGGTTGAATGGGGTGAAAAAGCCATTGCCCACTATGAAAAACTGGGAATTGATCCGCTGAGCAAAACGCTGGTGTTCTCCGATAACCTCGATCTGAAAAAAGCGATTGAGCTCTACCGCCACTTCTCTTCTCGCGTACAGTTGAGTTTTGGCATTGGTACACGGCTAACGTGTGATATTCCGCAGGTTAAGCCGCTCAATATTGTTATCAAGCTGGTGGAATGTAACGGCAAACCGGTAGCGAAGTTATCTGATAGCCCCGGTAAAACCATCTGCCACGATAAAGCGTTTGTTCGTGCGTTGCGCAAAGCTTTCGATTTGCCGCATATTAAAAAAGCCAGTTAATCTTCACAGGGAGCCACATCGGCTCCCTTTTCGCGTTTATTTCCGAAATCTTTCACTCCAGCAACGAATTCTGCTTGTCTGATTGCAGATGCCAGGTAACATAGGTATCCCCCCATTACGGGTGGACATGTGTTTATATATCCGACTATTAACAGAGAGAATATTATGAGCGTTGTGCCTGTAGCCGACGTACTCCAGGGCCGCGTAGCCGTTGACAGCGAAGTCACCGTGCGCGGATGGGTACGTACCCGCCGAGATTCAAAAGCTGGCATCTCCTTCCTCGCCGTTTATGACGGTTCCTGCTTTGATCCTGTACAGGCCGTCATCAATAATTCTCTGCCCAATTACAATCAGGACGTATTGCGCCTGACAACCGGCTGTTCAGTTATCGTAACGGGTAAAGTCGTTGCGTCGCCTGGACAGGGACAGAGCTTTGAAATTCAGGCCACTGAGGTTGAAGTCGCGGGCTGGGTTGAAGATCCTGACACCTACCCGATGGCGGCCAAGCGTCACAGCATTGAGTATCTGCGTGAAGTGGCGCACATGCGTCCGCGTACCAACATGATTGGTGCGGTAGCACGTGTACGTCATACGCTGGCGCAAGCGCTGCATCGCTTCTTCCATGAGCAGGGTTTCTTTTGGGTATCCACGCCGCTGATCACCGCTTCCGATACAGAAGGTGCTGGTGAGATGTTCCGCGTTTCTACGCTGGATCTGGAAAACCTGCCGCGTAACGATCAGGGAAAAGTCGATTTCGATAAAGACTTCTTCGGTAAAGAAGCCTTCCTGACCGTTTCCGGTCAGCTGAACGGCGAAACTTACGCCTGCGCCCTGTCCAAAATTTATACCTTTGGCCCGACGTTCCGTGCAGAAAACTCTAACACCAGCCGTCACCTGGCGGAATTCTGGATGCTGGAGCCAGAAGTGGCTTTCGCTAACCTGGACGACGTGGCTGGCCTCGCTGAAGCCATGCTGAAGTATGCTTTCAAGGCCGTACTGGCAGAGCGTGCGGATGATATGAAATTCTTCGCTGAACGCGTCGACAAAGACGCGATTTCACGCCTGGAACGTTTCATTGACGCCGACTTCGCGCAGGTGGACTACACCGACGCGGTAAGCATTCTCGAAAAATGCGGCAAACAGTTTGAAAACCCGGTTTACTGGGGTGTGGATCTCTCTTCCGAGCACGAACGTTATCTTGCTGAAGAGCACTTTAAAGCGCCGGTCGTGGTTAAAAACTACCCGAAAGATATCAAAGCGTTTTATATGCGCCTTAACGAAGACGGTAAAACCGTTGCGGCAATGGACGTACTGGCTCCGGGAATCGGTGAAATCATCGGTGGTTCTCAGCGTGAAGAGCGTCTGGACGTGCTGGATGCCCGTATGCTGGAGATGGGTCTGAATAAAGAAGATTACTGGTGGTATCGTGACCTGCGCCGCTACGGTACCGTTCCGCATTCCGGCTTCGGCTTAGGCTTCGAGCGTCTGATTGCCTACGTTACTGGCGTGCAGAACGTCCGTGATGTCATTCCGTTCCCGCGTACTCCGCGTAACGCCAGCTTCTAAAACTGAATTTTTAATCCAAAGGCCAGCATTCATTGCTGGCCTTTTTTGTAACCGCGCCACGTTACAGGGATCCCCCATAACACGTTAAATACAACCCTTCGCCTCCCCTCTTCCTGTTACGTAATATTTCACAGCAACACATTCGAACAAAAAATAATCAGCAGTTTTATTGTGGATTAGCATTTTCTGATTAAATAGTACATTTTTTAACCTTTCACATGGCTGTCCAGATGTCCATAAATCACCTTCAGTTAAATCAGTTCTTTTAGTCATCGCGAAGAAAAAGCGGTCTTAGCAAAATTAAATATAAGAAAATCATATAAATAGAAATAACAGGGGTGATTTTTAGCGCAGAGACATCTGAAGTTTGAAGTTGTTCACAAAGTTGCATAAAAATAATATTTTGTTACACATTTTTTCTTTTTGAAACCAAATCTTTATATTTGTAGCACTTTGAGAGTAGCGAAACGATAGTTTGAATGGAAAGATGCCTGTCAGACACATAAAGACACCAAACTCTCATCAATAGTTCCGTAAATTTTAATTGACGGAATTTATTGGCGGCAGTGGCAGGTGTCATATAAAAACCGATGAGGGTAATAAATAATGATGAAGCGCAATATTCTGGCAGTGGTTATCCCTGCTCTGCTGGTAGCCGGGGCAGCTAACGCTGCAGAAGTTTATAACAAAGATGGCAACAAAGTAGACATTTACGGTAAAGCTGTGGGTCTGCACTATTTTTCCAAGAACAACGGTGATAACGCCTACGCGCCTAACGGCGATCAGACCTATGCCCGTCTTGGTTTCAAAGGGGAAACTCAGATTAACGACCAACTGACCGGTTACGGCCAGTGGGAATACCAGTTCAGCGGCAATAACCCAGAAGGCGGTGACGATGCCCAGAAAGGCAACAAAACCCGTCTGGCGTTCGCCGGTCTGAAATTCGGCGACGCGGGCTCCTTCGACTACGGTCGTAACTACGGCGTCGTATACGATGCGCTGGGTTACACCGATATGCTGCCAGAATTCGGTGGTGATACCGCTGCTTCTGACCAGTTCTTCTCCCAGCGTAACGGCGGTCTCGCAACCTACCGTAACTCCAACTTCTTCGGTCTGGTTGAAGGCCTGAACTTCGCCGTTCAGTACCTGGGCAAAAATGAGCGTGATGACGCGCGTCGCTCTAACGGTGATGGTGTTGGCGGCTCAGTAAGCTACGAAATGGATGGCTTCGGTATCGTGGGTGCTTATGGCGCAGCTGACCGCACCAACGCGCAAGAAACGCTGACCTACGGTCGCGGTGCAAAAGCTGAGCAGTGGGCTGCTGGCGTGAAATATGATGCGAACAACATCTACCTGGCGGCGAACTACAGCGAAACCCGTAACGCTACCCGTATCTCTAACGGTTATGCCAACAAAACTGAAGACGTGCTGTTGGTTGCCCAGTATCAGTTCGACTTCGGCCTGCGTCCGTCCCTCGCCTATACCAAATCTAAAGGTAAGGACATTGAAGGCATCGGTGACGTAGATCTGGTGAACTACTTCGAAGTGGGTGCGACTTACTACTTCAACAAAAACATGTCCACCTATGTTGATTACATCATCAACCAGATCGATTCTGACAACAAACTGGGCGTAGGCTCTGACGACACCGTCGCAGTAGGTATCGTTTACCAGTTCTAATAGCAGACCTCTTTGTTAAATGCCTAAAAAACAGGACTTCGGTCCTGTTTTTTTATCTCTGCTAGCGGATTCTTGCGTCTTAAAAAAACACCTCAGCTTTTCGTCAGTAACGGTTGGCATTTTGTAAATCTACCGTTAACCTGATAGCGGACTTCCCTTCTGTAATCACTATGGAACCTCGTCATGTTTGAGAACATTACCGCCGCTCCTGCCGACCCTATTTTGGGTCTGGCTGATTTGTTTCGTGCCGATGACCGCCCAGGAAAAATAAACCTCGGGATCGGTGTATATAAAGATGAGACAGGCAAAACGCCGGTACTGACCAGCGTTAAAAAAGCCGAGCAATATATACTGGAAAATGAAACCACCAAAAACTACCTTGGCATTGACGGTATTCCAGAGTTTGGTCGCTGCACTCAGGAATTACTGTTTGGTAAAGAGAGTTCGCTTATCAACGACAAACGCGCACGTACAGCACAGACCCCTGGTGGTACTGGCGCACTGCGTGTAGCAGCTGATTTCCTGGCAAAAAACACCTCGGCTAAACGCGTTTGGGTGAGCAATCCAAGCTGGCCGAACCATAAGAGCGTCTTTAACTCTGCCGGTCTGGAAGTTCGTGAATACAATTATTACGATGCGGCAAACCACTCTTTAGACTTTGATGCGATGCTGGCAAGCCTCAGCGAAGCGCAGGCAGGCGACGTGGTGTTATTCCACGGCTGCTGCCATAACCCAACCGGTATCGATCCAACACTGGAGCAGTGGCAAACGCTGGCTCAGCTTTCCGTCGATAAAGGTTGGTTGCCGCTGTTTGACTTCGCCTACCAGGGTTTTGCCCGTGGTCTGGAAGAAGATGCGGAAGGTCTGCGCGCATTCGCGGCGCTGCACAAAGAGCTGATCGTCGCCAGCTCCTACTCCAAGAACTTTGGTCTGTACAATGAGCGCGTAGGCGCCTGTACGCTGGTTGCAGCCGATGCTGAAACCGTTGACCGCGCGTTTAGCCAGATGAAATCAGCCATTCGTGCTAACTATTCCAACCCGCCGGCACACGGCGCATCCGTAGTCGCTACGATTCTGAGCAACGACGCGCTGCGCGCCATCTGGGAACAAGAGCTGACTGATATGCGCCAACGCATTCAGCGCATGCGTTTACTGTTTGTGAATACGCTGCAGGAGAAAGGTGCAAGCCGCGACTTCAGCTTTATCATCAAACAGAACGGCATGTTCTCATTCAGCGGCCTGACTAAAGAGCAGGTTCTGCGTCTGCGTGAAGAGTTTGGTGTCTATGCTGTCGCTTCCGGACGTGTAAACGTAGCCGGAATGACGCCAGATAACATGGCGCCGCTGTGCGAAGCGATTGTCGCAGTACTGTAATTAATAGCGCACAAAAAAAGGCCGCAATCGCGGCCTTTTTATTTATCTGCGCTTTTACCAGACAGGCATTTCATCCTGCAGGAACGGGTTATGCAACCGTTCGTGACCCAGCGTAGAAAGTGGACCGTGGCCCGGAATAAACGTCACGTCATCGCCCAACGGCAACAGTTTACGTTTAATTGAATCAATCAATTGGCTGTGATCGCCGCGCGGGAAGTCGCTGCGTCCTACGCCGCCTTTGAAAATCACGTCACCCGAAATCAGTAATTTTGACTGCTCATCAAAGAAGACCACATGCCCCGGCGTGTGGCCCGGACAATGCAGTACGTGTAACGTCACATTGCCCACGCTTATCCGGTCGCCTTCATTCAACCAGCGATCGGGCGTCAGCGGCTCACAATCTCCCAGGCCAAACATCCTGCTCTGAGCAGGCAGCCCCTGTAGCCAGAACTCATCTTCTTTTTCCGGGCCAATAACCGGGACACCATAATGCTGTGCCAGTTCAGCCGCCGCCCCAACGTGGTCAAGATGACCATGAGTGAGCAGGATCTGCATAAGCGTCAGACCGCTGGCATCCACTTCCTGTTTGATTTTCCCGGCATCGCCGCCGGGATCGACCAGCGCGGCCAGACGAGTCTGCTCACACCAGATTAACGAGCAGTTCTGGGCAAATGCAGTGACCGGAATAATACGATAGTTCATACAGCTCCTGTTTCATTAAGCTTACGGATCACCAGTGCCGTGCAGGTCCGGTGTCAATATGCACAAAGTTACTGCTGGGGTAGTATCCTACACCACCTGCGCGCATAGATAACGCAGCTTTGCGAATATTACTTAATGCGATGCCTTCAATATGGAAATCCATAGCCTGGCCTTTCGTGTGGTAGCTTTTCTTAGCGACACCACGGCTGCGCGCACGGAGTTCATTATTGGTATCGATTGAGCGATAGCCAGAGATCAGCTGTACGGGTTTACGCGTGCCCAGCAGGCCCTGCAGACGGAAGAGTTGGTCAAACAATCCCGGGTCAATGGATTTCACTTTATTGGCCCGAAAATCACGGAAAAAGTGGTTAAGTTTTGCTAATTCGTCCTGAATATAGCCCCTGCCATCAAAAAACTCTGCTTTTATTGACTCACCGGTATGCAGGTTATTCAGAGTCAAGATACGCGGACGTGGGGTAGAGAGTGTGGCAAACGCGGGCGTAGGCAGGATGGCAGCGCCGAGGGCAATGCCACCAAGCGCCAGCAGTTTGCGGCGATTAGCGTCAAATTTGTCCATGGTATTAAGATCTACAAGGTCAATGTTATCGTATGTATGCTCTAGCGCACGCGGGAAACCTTATCTGGCTAAGTAGTCTACGTCAAGGCTCCCAACCCCAGGAAATACGGGGCTTACAGCCATTTTGCCCCGTTTCCGACATAACTTACGACAATCATTTTCCTCGAACTGCTTCATTTATCTGATTAATTGTTCGGCTTTTGACACAATTTGTGCGCTGGATCGCGCTGTCAGATCGTAATTGTAAATATCTGTACGATACTGCGTCCGACCATCCGCTCCCACAAACGCGGTCAGGTAGTAGAGATTGACCGGAATATTCTGACGAATATTCACGTACCGTGTATCCCCTTGCTTCAGGGCGTCCGAGATGCGCGAATCATTCCATCCCGCATCCTGTAACAGCATATTCGCCAGCTCAGATGCCTTATTCACACGCACGCAGCCTGAACTAAGCGCCCGCGTATCTTTCTGGAACAGATTGTGATTCGGCGTATCGTGCAAATAAATAGCATCTGAACTCGGCATATTAAATTTATAACGTCCGAGTGAGTTACGCGCGCCCGGCGCCTGCTGGAAGCGGAACGGCAGATTGGATGCGGTGATGGTCGCCCAGTCAACCTGCCACGGATCTATCGTCTCTTTGCTATTCCAGCCGCGCATTACGGTATAGCCGTGACGCTCAAGGTATCCCGGATCATTCCACAACTTAGGCAGAATATCTTTTCGTGCCAGCGTCGGCGGGACGTTCCACGGCGGGTTCACGACCACATTATTCAGCGCACTGCTCATCATCGGCGTTTTACGATCGGGACGCCCGACGATGACGCGGGAGGCCAGCACCTGATTACCGTTCTGGTAATAGACCAGCGAGTAGGCAGGAATATTGACCATGATACCGGTAGATAAGTCACTCGGCAGCAGGCGCAAACGCTGAATATTCAACGCCAGCACCCCCGCACGCTGCGCGGGCGTTACGTTCAGCCAGTCACGCGTTGCGGGTCCAATTGCGCCATCAGCCCCCAGCCCCTGCCAGGTCTGAAACCGCTTCACCGCCTCGACCAGTTCACTGCCGTAAGCGCTACGCCCTTCTTTAGCAGCCGTACTGACGACTGATTCGAGCATCCCGGTACGGCGTAAAATTTCACGCAACGCGGGGATGTCGTTACTCCACTCGCCAGGACGCAGCGTCGCGGTACTGGTTAACTGCGGCCAGGGACGCGTATCGCTCACCAGTTTTAGCAACGATTCATGCATGGCTGCATACTGCGGATGCTGAGGCGCCAGGCTGGCAATAAACGAAGTCAGTTGGCCATTATCCAGCGCCACCTGCCATTGGTTGATCACGGAAATCGGCGGAGTTGCCAGCGCATAGGGCTTGTTACTGTAGAGCCAGCGATTACCTTTGACAGGAATATTCGCGATAAAGTGCAGATATCCCATCAGGGCATCAGAAAGCACGATGTCTCGCGCCTGACCGGTTACCGCCGGGTCAGTCAGCAATGCGACCCAAGTGGTAAATTGCGGCTGGAAACCAGCAATCGCCACCTCGGCTAACTGTTGCTGAAATGCTTTTACCGCATCACGATTTTCCCACATCGGTTTCATATCGCGCGCAGCGTACAGCAGCTCCAACTGACTCATGTATACCGGCGTGAAGCCCGCTGGAAGTTGAGATTGTAAGTCGGCGCGCGCCTTATCGACAGACATGCCCTCTGGCAGCGGTTGAATACCCGCCATAATAGCAGTAGCGGAAGATTGAACCTGCGGTTGCGATAACGCCGTAGGCTGTTCACTGACGGACGCTGAGCTATCGCCAGGAATCATTTCAGGCTCATCGGCCTGCGCATTGAACAGTGGAGCGAATGTTACGGCCAGGCACAAACTGATTGCCGAGAGCCGACGACCACACATTTTATTAAGCAACATCCCTTGCCCCCTGTTTTCTTTATCATACTTTGGATAGCCAGGCCGTATGCATTCCCCCTAAGTTAGTTGGGGTCGGACCTGTAAAACGCCAATACACGCTGAAGTATGACGAGCAAGCCTGCGATGCGTTAGGCTTACCTTTAGTATATAAACATCAAATAGTTTTTGCCTAACCTAATGTAAAGAAGTCTAAAGAAATCACACCAGGCATTACGTGCTTTTCAGAAAAGCAGAAGGCGGCTATTTAGCCGCCTTCTTCGTTAGCTTGCCTGTGAGGAAGCGTCTTCAGTTCCCGGCAGTGGTTCAGGTAACTGCGGGGCAAACCCGCGTAGCCCCACCACGTGAACGTGCTCGGTGTTCTGGAAGACTTTACGCACCAGTTTGTAGGTGGTGCCTTTCTCCGGGCTGATGTTTTCCGGTGCCGCGATAATCAGTTGCATCTGCAAACGCTCGCACAGTTCAAACAGGGTCGCGATGGAGCGGGCATCAAGTCGTGCGGCTTCATCAAGGAACAACAGTCGGCATGGCGAGATATCTTTCCCACGCAGTCTGCGACCTTCGTCTTCCCAGCTTTGCACAACCATCACCAGAATAGACATCCCGGTCCCGATCGCTTCACCGGTAGACAGTGCGCCAGATTCAGCACGCAGCCAACCGTCAGATCCACGGTTAACCTCGACTTCCATTTCCAGATAGTTACGGTAGTCCAGCAGCTCTTCGCCAATGGTTTGCGGCGTGCGTTGCCCCATATCAATCTGCGGATTCAGTCGCTGATACAGCTTCGCCAGTGCTTCAGAGAAGGTCAGACGGTTGCTGTTAAACAGATCCTGGTGCTGTTCATGCTGCTCGGAAAGTACGTCCAGCAAGGTGGCATGCGTTTCACGCACGTTGACGTTCAGACGCACGCTGTTGACCTGGCCAAACGACACGTTTTGCAGCCCCTGGTTCAGCATACGAATACGGTTTTGTTCGCGCTGAATCGTCTTACGAATGATGTTCGCCACGCTGCGGGAGCTGATCGCCAGCTTCTGTTCACGCGAGGTTAATTCTTCCGTCAGACGGCTCAGTTCGATCTCCATCTGTTCAATCGCTTCCACCGGATCGTCGGTACGAATAATATCCTGACGAATACGTTCACGCAGATGCTGATAAACCGCGACAAAGAACTGAATTTTACGCTCCGGGCGCTTCGGATCTTCAGACATGCGCAACACATCACGCAGGTGTTCGTTATCCGCCACCGCCAGACGCAGCGCGCCGAGCGCCTTATCCGACATCGAACGCAGTTCATCACCAGAAAGATACGCCAGCTCGCGACGGTGCAGACGGCGTTCAACACCGTTGTCTTTCACCATGCGCATCACGGCACACCAGCCGGCTTTCGCCATCACTACCTGTTCGCGCATCTCAAAATAATCGCGTTCCAGTTTGCGCAGTTTGCGGGTCAGGTTGTCCATCTCCGCTTCGCAGAAGGTCAGCGCTTTTTCCAGCTGGTTACGGCGCGCACGGTTGTTACTGAGCTGCGCGTGCAGTTCATCCCGACGAATACGGGCACGCTCTTCCGCACCGCTGTCAGCACGAACGCCGATATCCTGCAGTTCACGTTGTAAATCGTTGAGCAGTTCTTTTTTAGTGTCATAGGAGCTTTTCAGCGACGCCATGACCTGGTTGTACTGGCTTAACTGCGCGGCGTGGCTGCGCAGCGCTTCACGAGCGCGGGTACGTTCAGCTTCCGCCTGTTCCAGGCGTTGGCGCAGTTTTTCGTTCAGATCGCTGTTGCCGCTCAGCATTTCGGCTGAATCGGAATAGCTAAAGTGCGCCCGACGTTGTACGACCTCTGTCAGCGCAAACGCCTGCTGACGCGCATCACGCTGCATCTGCTGGGAATAGGCGTAATCTTCCTTCAGTTGTTCAAACTGCTCAGGGTCATTTTGCAGAACCGAAACCATCGGTTCCAGTTTGGCTAACTGATTGCCGTGCTGCTGCACAAAACGCGCCGCTTCCTGAGCTTCATCCAGACGCTCGCGAATTTCGTCCACGCGATCGGCAAGCGTTTCATCGGCCAGCAGATTTAAACGCGGCAGCAGGCGGTTCAGCGCGGAAACCCCCTCTTTCGCCTGTTCAAACTGCATACGGCTTTGCTGATTATCATTTTCATGATTGGTCAGCGCACGCTCCAGCTCAACGCGGCGGCTGTTCAACTGACGAATTTCCGCTTCTGGATCGGCTTCAAACGCCACCGACAAATGGCTGCCGATAAAGCGGCTGAATGCCTGATGCAGACGCTGGGTTTTCTGGACGTCAAAAGAGAGCGTGGCGAAACGTTCAGACAGCCCTTCACGCTCGGCATGCAGGGTTTCGATACGGCTTTCGCGCGCGGCGCGGCCAAAAATCGGCACCGTCGGGAAGCGGGAATAACGCCACTGACGTTCGGCGGTTTTCACCACCACCGCTTTTTCCAGCTCATCAACGCTGAAAACGCTGTCATCAAACGACTGCGGATCCCCTTCGATAAAATAAAGATCTTCCGGACAATCCGTCAGTCCTTCAAGCTGTTCGGTAATCAGCGACAGATCCGGCACCACGATAGCATGGCGCGACGGACCGTACAGCGCGGAGAAGTACGGCGCATCTTCAAGGCTAACGTCGTCATAAATTTCAGACAGCAGCACGCCGCCGAAGCGTTCCGCCAGCGCGTTCAGACGCTGATCTTCCGCCCCGCCCGGCTGACTTAAACGTTCAATTTCTTCATCAACCGCGTTTTTGCGCGCGCCAACTTCATCGCGCTCAACAATGGCTTCACGCTCGCGCTCCAGCAATTGCTGCAGATACTCGGTCACGTCCTGGCTGGAGGTAAACTCTTCACCGCACTGTTCGCTAAGTTGATTCAGGCTATTTTGCGCGGCCAGCCAGACCGGCGCGCGTTTCATCAAATGCTGGATACGCGACTGCAGTTGTTCCTGTTCCTGACGCAGCGTCATTCGCTGTTCACTGGCTGACGATACGCTGTCCGACAAAGCGGCGATGCGCGCTTCCAGCTCCTGATGCAGCGCTTCCAGTTCATCGATATCGAACTGTTTGCCCTGGCGTTTGCAGAATTCAGCCAGCAGCCGCTCGGCGTCCTGCTGCTCGCGCAGACGCTGCTCCAGTTCGCTAAGACGCATACGCAACGGCTGAACCTGTTCCGCCAGGTGACGCTGCTCAACGCCTTCCCGCAGCAGTTCACGCGCCACGCTCCAGGCCTCACCACGCGCCAGTGGGCCGTTAATCGCCGCCACCAACTGATAAGCCTGTTCGAACTGGCTGTGCGCGGTTTGCGCCACGCTCATTTTTTGTTCCAGCGTCAACAGTTTTTCTGTGGCTTCCTGCTCTTTGGCCTGGAAGGTTTCCAGCCATTCGGCAGCGCTGTCGGCTGTCAGATCCGGTAAGTGGCACAACTCTTTGGCCCGGCTTAACGCCTGAATCGCCTGGGAATACTGGATAGCTCGCGTTTGCTGGACATCCAGCGCCTGCTGATAATCGGCAAGCTGACTTTTCAGCTCATCCACTTCCAGCTCAGCGGCTTCCGCGCGGGCTTCGTTTTCATCCTGGCGGTCAACGGCTTCCGCGACGACCTCATTTTGTTCTTCGAGACGGATCTGTAATTCCTCGAGATCCGCTTCATAGCGTTCAATTTTTTCCTGCTGACGCAGCGCGGTTTGCACCAGATTGAGGTGATCGCTCGCCGCCTGGTAATCAGCTTCCAGATCGCCTTCCGCGCCGTTGTGCTCGCCCAGTTCGCGCGCCATATCCACGTGCTTATACTGCTCAGCAGCCAACTGCTTGCGTGAGGTATGCAGTTCACGACGATATTCCAGCGCTTTATCCAGATGAATACGGCGCTCGTTGGCATGGCGCATATAATCCGCTGCCACGTAGTTGGTCGCTTCGCTGATCAAATGCTTAAACAGATCGCGGTCAGACTGAGTTACGCGAATCGCTTCCAGGGTCATGCGGTTTTCACGCAGCGCGGCTTCCATATCCTGGAACGCTTTGCGTACGCCGCTGTTTTCTGGCAGCAGGTAATCACGCAGTGAGCGAGTAATAGCGCTGGAGATACCGCCATAAAGCGAGGCTTCAATCAGACGATAGAATTTACTACGATCGGACGCAGAGCGCAGACGACGGGCAATGATGCCCAGATCGAACATCAGCGAGTGATAATCCGTTATCGAGTTGAACTGCTTAAACTGCACGCCTTCCATCTCATCAAGCTTTTCTTTCAGCTCAGGGAGAGACAGGACGCGCGCCTGGCGTTCGTTCAGCGTTTCCGTAACCAACTGAGTGGGCTGCACCGACATCGGCAGCCCCTGAATGGCAAACGGCTTGATATCCACTTTACGATCGCGACCGGCAACCTGTTGCAGACGAACGCCGACAACCACGCGCTGATGGCGGGAGTTGAGGACGTCAAGCATTGAGTAACAGACCCCCGCCTTCAGCTTACCGTGCAGACCTTTGTCACGTGAACCGCTGGTCGCACCGGCTTCGGTGGTATTACGGAAATGCAGCAGGGTTAAATCCGGGATGAGCGCCGTAACAAATGCCGCCATGGTCGTGGATTTTCCCGCACCGTTACCACCGGACAGCGTGGTGACCAATTCATCCAGGTCGAACGTACGGGCAAAAAAGCCATTCCAGTTAATCAGCGTAAGTGAGCGAAATTTACCGCGTTCAATCATTATTCTTCTTCTCCACTGTCCGGCTGATTCTCTTCGGGCTCATCGTTGAGCTGCAGGCGGTTCTCGACCGGCATCGCTTCGCCATCACGAATTAAGCGACGCTGTGCTTCGCGCGGATCGTCACCGGTGCGTACGTCCGCGCCAAAGCGGAAGACCGATTCCGTAATACGGAATTTGCTGCTGTCGTGACCCAGAAACCACACCATGCCTAAGCGACGCAGACGGTTTAGCGAAGAACGTACCTTTTCCTGTAGCTTTTGACGGTCAACGTCCGAACCGGTTGAACGATTGTTCACCAGCTTCAGCAGTTTCGCTTCATCCGCCAGCGTCAACAACTCGTCGTATAACTCTTGCTGGGTAAAAATCCCTTCATTCGCCAGGCGTTCCGGGCTGAGATAGAGATAGCAAAGAATTTTACCCACCATCATGTCCAGTTCGGACAGAACCGAACGCGGAATGAGCGTCGTTGAACGCGGACGAAGGTAGAAGAATCCTTCCGGCGCGCGGATCAGTTCCACGTTATAGCGGCTGTAAAATTCTTCAAAATATTCCTGAAAATCCATCAGGAAGGCATGATTATCCAGTTCATCAAGGCCGATATGTCGGCCCGAACGTAAGGCGCTATCCAGCGCCGGAAATAACGGATTCGCCAGCGCCTGCGCCAGCTTTACCGGCATCACTTGTTCAATATTTGTCAATGACATGCGCCTGTACCTTGGCTCCGTAATCATTAATCGGCTGCCATTTGGCTGGCAGTCCGGTGAAATCTGCTTGCGCTACGCCAAGACGTACCGCCTGATCGATAACAATACGCGCGACGTCGAAGTGACGCGCACGTGGATATTGCGCCAGATACTCGCGCACTACCAAACCGAGATCCAGTGGCGTTTGTCTGGATTTGTAGATAGCCAACTGTTCTTCGATGATCGCCGCCAGTTGCTCACGGATCTCGTTAAATTCTTCATATTCCAGATCTGTCGGAAGCTCACCAGTGACCTCTTCGTCACGCAGGACCATCTCTTCATCACGCATATCCAGCAGACGGTCAGCGTTGGCATAAGTCAGCGCCCATGGATCGTCAAAATAAGTCTGCACGGACTGGCGCAAACGCTGGGCAAAGACGCGGTTTTTATCCATATCAATCGCGGTACGGATAAACTTATGCACATGGCGATCGTAACCGATCCACAAATCAATAGACTGCTGGCCCCAACTGATAATACGGTCGAGCTTACTTTGTAAGTCAAACACCAGCCTGTCGACAAAATGCAAATCGTCATGCGCCATCGTGGCATCCTGGATTCGTAGCAGGTTTGCCTGTAGCTTATCCCCCGCCGCTTCCAACGTATCCTGCAGTTCGCGCAGCGTCCCGGAAGTTTCAGAAAGCAGCAGTTCACAGCTGGAAATCGCCGCCCGCCAGTCTTTGTTCAGCAACTGCGCGATATCGTCTTTCACCTGCTGCTGCTGTTCATCCATGATGCGCTGGGTGAGATCGATACTGTCGAAAATCTCCGCCACCGAATATTTCAATGGCGCGTAAACATTGCGATGCCAGTGGAACTCATCGCCGCCTTCCGCTGCCGCATCCGCCGCGCGCTTCAGTTCGCCTGCAACAATCGACAGTTGCATTGAAAGACGCAGCGTAGAGAATTCGCGCTGACGTATGTAGTAATCCGTGATGCCAATCCCGAGCGGCGTTAAACGATATATGGCATTGCCTTCCGCCTGCTCGCTGGTAAAGCGGTTCAGCAGACGTTGACGCACCATATCGTTAATCGCGTTGTTAGCACGTACGCCAATGGTTTCGCTGGTTTGCTCAAACGCATCACTCACATGGCGGAACGCATCCACCAGCTCACCTTCACTCATCTCGCCGTCAAGTCGCTCGCCGTTCAGAGTGGCGACCGCCAGCAGGAACGAAAGTCTGTCTACCGGCAGAGAGATGGAGAAGTCATTTTTTCTGGCCCAGGCAACCAGTTCGGGGACTGTCTGGGAAAATTCACTCATAGGTTATCCTTGCATCTGCGGCTCGGGCCGGACTTTTAATCGCGGTGACATGAATATAGCGCCCAAGGCTGATATACGGTTCCTGGCGGCAATAGCGCGTTTCTAACTCAAGTAACATTTCATAGTCGTCATGTTGTTTATGCTTATCCCGCAGATAGTCATGAAACACTCGGACGCCCGTTTTACTTGTTATCTGCCAACCGATCTGTTCCAGCCACTGGTAAACCTGCCCCGGATCGCGTGGGTAGTCCGGTGAAAGCGTACGCTTTTTACGTTTCGGCATCCCCACCTGCACATAGTCAAAGTTCCCTGCGACCATGTTATGCATCAACAGACCGTTAGCATTGTAGAACATTAACGACAGCGCGCCGCCGGGACGCAATACTGACCACAACGTCTGCAACACGCTGACGGGATCCGTCACCCATTCCAGCACAGCATGAAACAATATCAGATCAACCGGGGTTTCCAAATGCGCAGTAACGTCCTGAGCGGCGCATTGTATGAAATGCATGTTTCCGCTCACACCTTTTGCCTCTGCCGCCTGTCGCGCACGGGCGATCATTTCGCCTGACAGATCGCATAATGTCACGAAGTGCCCACGTTCCGCCATCTTGATGGCCGTTTGCCCTTCACCGCCGCCGGCATCCAGAATATGCAATTGTTGCTCGCCGAATGTCGCCAATAATCGATCCAAATCCTGCCAAAGAATAGCCTGTCTTAATTGGCCTTTGGTGGTGCCGTAAATGTTACGGGAAAACTTCTCTGCAATGTCATCAAAATTGCGATCCCGCATCGGGCTCTCCACATACTGGCTTTAGGGTGACTAAGTAAAACCGCTATTTTGTCACACCCGCGCCGAGAATGAACCTTCCTGGTGTAATATCCCTGCAGATCCCCTGCTGTATGGTTAAAAAAGGAACCAAAAAGGATGCTTTTTACGCTGAAGAAAGTGATTGGCGGTATGATGCTGCCGCTTCCGCTGATGCTAACAATGATGGGTATTGGCCTGGCGCTGGTCTGGTTTAGCCGCTTTCAAAAAACAGGGAAAGTGTGTATCAGCCTGAGTTGGCTGGCGCTATTACTCCTGAGTTTACAACCCGTCGCCGACAGTCTGCTCAAGCCCATTGAGGACAGCTATCCCACCTGGCAGGATACGCAAAAAGTGGAATACATTGTGGTGCTGGGCGGGGGATATACCTGGAACCCTCAGTGGGCGCCGAGTTCAAACCTGATTAACAATAGCCTTCCGCGCCTGAATGAAGGTATTCGCCTATGGCGCGCGAATCCAGGGTCGAAGCTTATCTTTACCGGTGCCGCCGCAAAAACGAATAACGTTAGTACCGCGGAAGCTGGCGCCCGCGTAGCAAAGTCGCTGGGGGTGCCGGCGGGTGACATCATCACGCTGGATCAACCCAAAGATACTGAAGAAGAAGCAGCGGCAGTAAAGCAGACCATCGGCAACGCGCCGTTTCTGCTGGTGACCTCCGCATCGCACTTACCGCGTGCCATGATTTTCTTCCAGCAGGCCGGGCTACATCCGCTGCCAGCACCTGCCAATCAGTTAGCGATTGATTCCCCGCTTAATCCATGGGAGCGGGCAATTCCCTCGCCGGTCTGGCTGATGCACAGCGATCGTGCCGGATACGAAACGCTGGGGCGCATCTGGCAGTGGCTGAAGGGAGCGGAACATTGACCGAAGTGTTGCCTGATGGCGACGCTATCGCGTCTTATCAGGCCTACGGGTCAGCGCAGAATTCCAGGCCGGATACGGTGTTCACGTGTTGATCAGGCGAGCCACGGCAGCAGGGATTTTGTCGCCAGATCAAAGTTGGAACGATTAAAACGTCCGGTATTGACCAGTTGCGCCACCTCATCCCATAACACATACAACCAGCGCCGCCAGATGAATGACTCCGCCACTGGCGCGCGTTGCAGATATTGCCAAAGCAGGCTTTCCGCCAGCGCATTGTCCATTAAGCGGAACAATTCATATTCTCTTGGCGCCCACAGCATCAAGCCCGGCCCCACCATCGCCAGGAGCTGATCGCTACGAGCATCTTTGAGCATGCTGCGTAAACTGAAATTGCCGTGGATCAGCACGCAGTTATCATTAAATCCGGCAAATAAATCGGGTAAACATTCACGGGTGCGGAACAGAATCCGCTTGTCCTGCATCGTCAGCCCAGTATTGTTGAACTGATTCAACGTGCTCCACAATACCTCGACACGCTGGCGATACCAGGACGGCCAGATGTTCTCTTGCGTGTTATCCACCGCACCCACGCAGCCGCGGCTGTCCTGCCGATGCCATGACAGCAAACCTTCTACGCTGTCTCTTATACACATCTGACGCTGCCG
>ERZ1026976.229-NODE-229-length-23678-cov-9.142615_pt1 | contig 23678 bp, 26 predicted proteins | sample MGYA00519293_ERZ1026976 | MGnify/ENA primary metagenome ERZ1026976 (study PRJEB26926, sample SAMN06164671) | human gut metagenome | biome: ENVO:00009003; feature: ENVO:2100002; material: ENVO:00002003 | host: Homo sapiens | place: USA | collected 2012 ... | reverse complement strand
GTGCTCGGAGATGTGTATAAGAGACAGTTTTCAGATTTTGAAAGTAGTTGAATCTATATCTAATGTAGTCTAATTTCAAATCGGAACCGATATAATGAAAGCGATAACAAAGAGATTGGAGGAAAAAGGATGAAAAATGTTGTTTTATACTCCTTGTTAGTAGGAGGGCTTTGTTTAGGAATGGTAGGAGGTGTCGAGGGCTCCGCAATGGAAAAGGAGTTGGAGTTTGCAACACCTGCACTAACAGGAGAAGACGCGATTATTATACCGCCGTCGGGTAAAGTCAGAAGAGATATCCAGCTTAAGGAATCAAATGAAAAAGAGATTCATTATGAATTAGCTGAACCGATTGCGGGTGTTCAGTTGGAAAAAGACATGCTGATCATCGACAGTTCAGCGCCCGAAAGCCGAAACTTTCGGATCTTGGCCGTCGATAAAGAAAACAAGAAGCGCAGTGAGCTTCCAGTGGAGATCAAAAAGATCGAAACTTTAAAGGATTTTCCAGCAAATCCATTAGAAAAAGAAGGCTATCAGCTCTATCATGCAAGTGAGTTTAACACGGATGAACTAGATCCGTTGTTTTGGTCGCCGTATTATTTACGAAGTTGGACGACTGATGAACAAGCGAAAAGTCATTATTTCTTTGAAGATGGAAGCTTGAATTTGAATGCACCAAGAAATATTGCTGATGCTTGGAGTGCACAGGACAATTATCATCGTGTCAGCAGTATTTCTTCTTTTGAACGACAATATCTTCACCGTTTCGGGAATGCTTCAGAGAGCCGCGCTATCCCTGCTTATGAAGGATTAACAGCCAAATATGGTTATTTTGAAACGAGACTCAAGATGCCGAACACGCGTGATGGTTCGCATTTTGCATGGTGGATGGTGGGGACACAAGATGATCAGAATAGGATTCCCTCATTGGCTACGAATCCAGAAAGCTTATTTCCTAGTAATAATTTAGGATGGGGTATTGAGGACTATTATTGGACGAATCAAGGTGCCGAATATGACATTATAGAGCAGCATTTAGACCCTAACAAGGCATCCCAAGAAAATTATAACTCTTGGTTACCAGTTATTCATAAAAACGGTACTCGAGATTACGCCAACAGATGGTATGCCGGTTCAGATGTGTCCTACAAAGATCGTCTGCGTTACCCAGAGCGGCAAGTCGATCCTCGGAACGAGTTCCATATCTATGGTTTGGAGTGGACGCCTACAGGAACCAAGTTCTATTTTGATAATGAACTTGTGTACGAAAGCGATCATTCAGCTGGATATAGAATGATGACTTTATTCAGCGTATATGCGGGACGTTCGAAGCAACAGTCAGGGGATTATGGGTTTGACCGTGGAATCTATCCTAAAAATGCACAAATTGATTATTTCCGTATTTATAAGCAAAAGGGAACGGCAACACCTAATTCGTTGGTCTTAACGAATCAACAAGATGCGATCAATGTTCCGACGATTGGTGAGTCCACGGTTCAGATGCATGCAACCGTCTTGGATCAGTTTGAGCAGGAACTAGCCTTAACTGGGAATCAAAAAGTTAAATGGTGTTTTAGTAAAGATATTGGTGGGGAAAAAGGACGTACGACCACTTTAAAACAGGTAACAATTGATGAAGATACGGGTGAGATTAAAGTCCAAGCGGGAGCATCTTTGGCACAGGATCTATTTGTTACTGCATATGTCGAGGGTGATAACGTTGAGGCTGAACGTCGGGTGTATGAAGTCAAGCATGTGAAGCTCAGCAAAGAAGACAGTCAGCCAGTTAAGGTTCAATTCAAGCCGACAGAAACACAGGTGTCAGCAGGACAAACACTGAAGTTAACGGCAGAGACCTGCGATCAATACGGTAAGAAAATGTCTGATAATATGAGTTATCACTTAGCTGAAAGTATTGCTGGTCAGCAGATAGACAATAATGAGAACGTTCAGTTAAGTAAAGATGGCTTATTAACAGTCGCAAATTCTTGTCCATCAGGTACAAAAATCTTTGCAGTCGCTGACAGTGGGTATCGTTCGAAAGTAAACGGTGAATACTTACAAGCAGATGATCCAATCCAACAAGTACTTATCTTGACAGTGAAATAAAAGACTATTTAATGTAGTTAAGCTGCATTTACACTCTGCTGCGGTCCGAAAATTAATTGGTGAAATAAGAAGGTATATAAAAAAACGTGTTTAAGTAAAATAGAAGGGGAGATTTTTATGAGAAAAGCGATTGGGATAGACATAGGCGGTACGAAGATTGCTGCTGGCATTATCAACGAATTGGGAGATTTAGAACAGTCATTAGAAATCCCCAGCATACCCTTAGATAGTGAAGGTCTGTTTGAGGCAGTTGTCTCTTTGGTCGAAGAACTATTAACCTCTTCAATGCTAGAAAGAACACAGGTATCTTTGGGACTTGGGGTCCCAGGATTAGTAGATACCGAGAAAGGACTGGCGGTGTTTCAAAACAACTTGAATTGGCGGAATTTTCCCATTGTCGATCGACTGCGCTTACGCTTTCCTGAGCTCAATAAAATTGTCATTGATAATGATGTCTATCAGGCAGCATTTGCAGAATGGGTCTCTTTAAAGCTGGGTGAAAAGGATACTTTAGCCTTTTTCACAGTCAGTACGGGGATTTCTAGTCCTGTTATTTTGGCTGGTGAAGGACTGAAAGGAGACGGCTTTGCCGGCGAAATCGGCTTGATTCCCGTTTATTCAACAGGAAAGATGATTCGTTTAGAAGAGGCTGCATCAGGGCCAGCAATTGCCAAAGCAGGACAGTTAGCATACGATGACCCTACTGTCACAACAGCCACTGTCTTTGATCGTTACTATAGCGCTGACCAGTCGGCAGTGGGCATCATAGACGAAGCGGCTGAGGCTCTGGCTCAAGGCCTGTATGCTCTGATTAGCCTTGTGAATCCCTCAAGAATCATTTTTGGTGGGAGTGTCATAAAAAAAAATCCAGCGTTACTTAATTTAATAAAAGAGAAGCTGGAAGATAAGTTGATTCCTATTCAAGGACCTATACTAAACAAACTCCTTATGAGCTGCTATGATAATAATGCCGGATTGATTGGTGCCGGGTTACGAGCTCTCAATTGAACTAGGTTTATCTAATAAAAAAATTTAGAAGTGAATGAAAGAAGACTGTTTCGTTTTTTCTAGACATTAAAGAAAGGATCAAATTAAAGGGTGTCCAAAAGGTTGACTTTATCAACCTTTTGGACATTTTTCATTCTGGAAGTTTAAAATGGTTTTCTCGCAATTCCGATATCGGATATGTGGCTTTTCGATCTGCCAAAGGCTAATATATAGGTTAAAAACAAGCCGTTTTTGGAAAATGTATTGTGTACCTAATCGGTTTACTATTGTAAGAGTCACAACATATACTTCGTAGGCTCTCAGTTGTACATCTGTCAGCATAGATAAAAAAATCTCAAAGCCATTTTATAGGTAATAAAAATGGCGGATGAGACATTCGTCATCTTCTAGCCGCAGAGTTCTGGAACACAGGTTAATTCTCAAGCAATTAAGGAACACCTTCAATTCCTTCAAATAGCGTTGAACATTGGAAATACTCAAAAAAATACACCAATGCAGTAATATTGTTGTATTTTTCATAGTGGAGTTCTTTAAAGTTGTTGCAATGATAATTCGTAAAACTATTAAATAATCTCCTATAATAGACTAGAAAATGAAAAACTCACTAACGCAGGAAAAGAAGCTATCGTCTAACTCATTATTTTTTTACCTTGACCTGAGAGCACTCGCATGAAATAATGTTCATATGAAATTTTGTTCATATTTGAATGGAGGGAGTTAGAAGAGTGATGTTGAATGTTTTTGCTTTGATAGGGACTACATGTTTCTATTTTATTTATTTGGTAAAAGGGTGGTTATTAAGAAAACAAGGAATCACCGTGAATTTATTAGGAGATAAGCACCGTTCTCGCGAAAAGTATTTTGAAATCGTTTTACGGGCTCTGACTGGGTTCGGAGGGGCTATTCAATTTGTGGCACCGTTTTTGTTCGAAAGGAATTCGACTAGCTGGGGGTATCTAGGTGTGTTTCTGATTTACTTAGGCGTTCTGCTGTTTTTAATTGCTGTAAAAGCGATGGGGTTGAATTGGCGGGCAGGGTTCAATGAGGAACAGAAGACCAATCTAGTTACAACTGGGATTTATCAGCTTAGTCGCAATCCGGCCTTTGTCGCCTTTGATTTGCTATATATCGGCTTTGCTTTTGTCTTTCCAAATTTTTTGATGATTCTAACCGCTTTGACAGCAGTTTTACTATTTGATTTACAAATCCGCGGAGAAGAAAAGTTTTTACTGAAAACATTTGGCGAGCGATACCGTCAATATCAGACAACGGTGAGAAGGTATTTTTGATCAGCCAGCAGCAGTCTAATACGTCAAGAGCTTGCGGGAAACACTACCATTGAGTATATTATGTGCCTTTCTCACACCTACACGCTAAAATAATACTAAGAGAAAACGCGTGGAGGAAAATTATGGGAAAACAAGAATATACAGTTGATGAGTTTCGCGAAAAAATCCTTTTCGATATTGAGATCGAAACAAGTGATTCGGTGATTTTAATGTGTGCAATATTGATCGCTTCAATCGGACTAAACATGAATTCGCTTCCAGTGATTTTTGGTGCGATGTTGATTTCTCCACTTATGTCGCCTTTGTTAGGCGTAGGCTATGGACTGTCTGTCTTTGATTTTGCGGTTGTTAAAAAAGCCGCGAAACTATTGCTATTAGAGGTAGCGGTCAGTTTGGCTGTGGCTACGATTTATTTTTCGATTTCGCCGATTACTTATGCCAGCAGCGAGATCGTTGCACGGACGTCTCCGACAATATGGGATGTCATCATTGCATTTGCTGGAGGTCTTGCAGGAATTATTGGTGCTAGAAAAAAGGGGAGTAATAATATTGTACCGGGAGTTGCGATTGCTACAGCGTTAATGCCGCCGGCTTGTACCGTCGGCTACTCCATCGCTACAAAAAATCTCACTTACTTTATGGGCGCATCTTACTTGTTTATTATCAATTGCGCGTTCATCGTCATCGCGACTTTTATCGGTATACGTTTCATGCGCTTTCCAGTAGTGGCTCGGTTGACCAATAAGGATGCCCGTAAGATGAATGGTTACCTAATTTTGATTTCTCTCCTGATTGTGATTCCAAGTTTCTTCTCCGCGTCAACATTGGTACGAGAGAGTATCCGCAAATCAGCGATCAACCATCTTGTAAATGAGAAATTTTCGGAATACGTCATCTTAAATCAAACCTATGATAAGGAAAAACGAAAGCTTATATTGACTGTTTCCGGGGAAAGACTGTCTCGAGCGAGTGTTCAAGCACTACAAAAGGAATTACCAGATTATGGTTTGGACAATGTTACTCTGGAAGTCGATCAAGTTCCCAATCTTTCCGAGCTTGATGGGAATCAGATGTCAAAATACTTGGATCAATATTTTAAAAATCGTATCGAGCAGGAAGCAGATAAGAATGTAGAATCAAAAAAAGAACAGGAGACTACGGATAGTCAAGGATGGGAATGATCCATACTAAGTAATCAAAACTTCTCAATTTCGAGAAGTTTTTTCTTTTAAGCGTTTAAGCTATATCAGTCGTATCATTTTTCATTCTGTCTTTTTTTCGCTATTCTTAATCAGTATGAATGTTTTGAGAGAGGATGAGGAATGTGGAATTTATTGGTGTGTTATGTCTGATTTTGATCAGTACAACGATTGCCAGCCATTTTTCACGCCGGTTTGGAATTCCTGCAGTGATTGGACAATTACTTGTCGGAATCTTGTTGGGAAATGCGGGGTTAAAGGTCGTTCATCCAGATATTTTGGTCGAGGATTTTTCGGAGATCGGCGTGATTTTATTGATGTTTTTAGCAGGGATCGAAAGTGACCTTTCGCTGCTGCGAAAATATTTCCGACCAGGGATGTATGTGGCTGTGTTGGGGATTTTGTTCCCGGTAGTTTTAGGAACTATCGGAGGAAATATTTTTCATATCGCTATGAACCAGTCTTTTTTCCTTGGATTAATCTTAGCGGCAACGTCTGTCAGTATTTCCGTAGAGGTACTGAAGGAGCTGAATGTGATTAACACGAAGGAAGGGTCAACGATTCTCGGCGCTTCCGTCGTTGATGATATTTTAGTCGTTTTAATCGTCAGCTTGAGTATGTCCTTCTTAGGAGCAAAAAGTGGAAATGACGGTCCGTTGGGAATTATGTTGATCGAACAAGTACTATTTTTCGTAGCGATCTTTTTCTTGATTCGCTGGGGTGCGCCGTATCTAATGCGACTAAGCAATAAACTGCTAGCGGAATCGTCAGTGATTATTGTTTCGTTGATTCTATGCTTAAGCATGTCCTACTTGGCGGATTTCATTGGCTTAAGTTCCGTCATCGGCGCCTTCTTTACAGGTGTGGCGATCGGTCAGACCAAGGTTTGGAAAGAGGTTCAATACAACGTCGAAGCGATTGGTTATGCGATATTTATTCCTGTGTTCTTTGTTAGTATTGGTCTAGAAATCTCCTTCAACGGGATCGGAAATCAATTACTGCTGATCGTGACAATCACCGTTTTAGCGATCCTTTCAAAACTATTCGGCGGATACATCGGCGGCAAGCTCGCGGGCTTTAGTAACCACAGCAGTTTGATGGTAGGATCAGGGATGATCTCGCGAGGCGAGATGGCGCTGATTATTGTCCAGTTAGGATTTCAGGCACAACTAGTGACCAAAGAGTATTATTCGGCCTTTATCCTGGTGATCCTGTTCACGACGCTGTCATCCCCGTTCTTATTAAAGTATTTTACGAGAAAGATTTATGCGTAATTTACGGTGATTGTGTAGATGTACTGACGTTTTTCTATGACTACCGCCTAGCTTTTCTGGTTAAAATGTTTGGTGAACAGCGACTTTGTACAGGCGAGAGTTGTCCTTGATGTCCGTTTGAATGTGTGATTTTTCATGCTTTAAAGGCATAGTGGTATATAAATTAGGTATTAGACGAATAGTAATGTGAGTTGTACGATGAGTATATCGCTCGTACAACTCATTTTTTATTAGGGAGGAGAACAAATGGCTAGACCCTATATTGTTTGTCACATGCTTACCTCAATCAATGGAAAAATCAGTGGCCCTTACATGCGTTCAAATTACACAGAAATAGGAAGTAACGCCTATGAAAGAACGAATGATCAGTATCATAGTCAAGCTTGGTTATGCGGCAGAGTAACGATGGAAGAAAACTTTACCCACTATCAAGAGCCTTTTTTAGACGAGCATGCGCCAGTGTATCCTCGTGAAGATTATGTGGCAGTTTCAGATGCTGAGATGTATATTGTTTCAGCGGATCCTTCAGGAAAAGTTGGCTGGCAGACGAACACAATCAACTATGCTGAAAGACCAGCGGCGCATGTTATTGAGGTATTAACGGAAAAAGTGAGCGAGGCCTATCTCGACTTTCTAAGAAAGCGAAAGATTTCCTACATTTTTGCTGGCGAGAAACAAATCAATTGTACACTCGCTTCGGAAAAACTAGCTGAGCTGTTCGATATCAAAACGTTGATGGTATCTGGTGGTGGCGTGATCAATTGGGCTTTTTTAAAAGAACAAATCGTTGATGAGGTAAGTATCGTGGTAGCCCCTGTCACAGATGGCCTGCCAATCACCAACACAATTTTTGAAAATGAGAGTATGGCTGATCCGTCCTCAATGATAGGCTTCAATTTGAAGAAAGTTGAGATCATCGAAAAGGACACCTTATGGTTGCGATACAAACCAATCAATTAAGAGGAAGCTACTACTTGACTTAAAGCTTACTTTAAAGAGTATGCTTGAAAGAAGCTAGAGTGTAAGTTTTTAACCATCGAAAGGAGAACAAAACAATGATTTTACAAGAGAGCTATTCATTAAATAATGGGGTAAAAATCCCTAAGGTCGGTTTTGGGACATGGATGATCGAAGATAAGGCAGCTGTTCAAGCAGTTAAGGATGCTTTAATGATTGGCTATCGCCACATTGATACTGCGCAGGCTTATGAAAATGAACGTGGTGTAGGAGAAGCCATCCGTACTTCTGGCATCGAACGCTCAGAAATTTTTCTGACTAGCAAAGTCGCCGCTGAACATAAAACGTATGAATCAGCTTCACAATCCATTGACGAATCCTTGGAAAAACTAGGGTTGGATACGATTGATTTGATGATTATTCATGCACCGCAGCCATGGGCTGAGTTCAGAGAAGCGAATTATGACGAGGGAAATGTTGAAGCGTGGCGTGCGCTAGAGGATGCCTACAAGACAGGCAAGGTTCGAGCAATCGGATTATCGAATTTCAATCAGCATGATGTTGAAAATATTTTGCAGCATGCAACTATCAAACCCGCAGTAAATCAAGTTTTGGCGCACATTTCCAATACGCCTTTTGAATTGATCGATTATTGTAAAGAAAAGGATATCTTAATTGAGGCATACTCTCCAGTCGGACATGGGGAACTATTGAAAAATCCAGAGCTGAAGGAAATGGCGGAAAAATATCAGGTGAGTATACCCCAGCTTGCGATTCGCTATTGCTTAGATTTAGGCTTGCTGCCATTGCCAAAATCAGCAAATAAGGCTCATATACAAAGTAATGGAGAGGTAGACTTTGAATTGTCTAAAGAAGATATGGAGTGTTTGAAAGCCATTCAACCGATTGAAAATTACGGAGAGTCCAGTGATTTTCCAGTCTACAATAAAAAATAGAAGTGATTTTTAAGTAACTAAAAGTCCTAAAAGCAACAGAGAATTGTTGGTTTTAGGACTTTTCTTTTATTAGCAGCTCATAGAGGACTTGCGCGTTGTTTTGTGTCTCATTTTTCGCACCATAAACCAGCGTGACATTTTCGTGATCTTTCAACACATGCTTTAATTTCTCAAGGGCCTCTTTTGGTGAACCAGTTTGTAGTTCTTCACGATATCTGACTGTAAATTCAGCATATTTATCCACCTCATGATTAAACCATTTCCGCAGCTCTGGACTCGGTGCGATTTCCTTTAACCACAAATCAATTTCTTCCGTTTCTTTAGATTTTCCTCGCGGCCATAAGCGATCTACCAATACGCGATAACCATCTGAGGAACTTGCTGGGAGGTAAGCTCGTTTTATTTGCAGCATTTGTTACACTTCCTTTTATTCTTAGTTTAGCAGGTTAGAAAAGAAAGTAGTAGGAAAGGAACTTTCAAGCGATGACAAGCTGCTAAATTCTTCGTTCCATTTAGAAAAAATCTGCTAAAATAAACGACAAAAGGACAGCATACTTTGTATAAATAGAAGAGGAGATTCTCATGGTTGCATTCGCATTATTATTTCGAAGCTTGTGGCATATTTTAAAAATTTTATTTCGGCAGGAGGAGCAAAAGGCCATCATGCTGGCAGTGCTATTTATCCTGACGATTGGAACCATTTTTTATCATAATGTGGAAGGGATGACGTATCTGGATGCATTATACTTTTCGGTTATGACATTGGCTACTGTTGGGTACGGGGATTTATCTCCCCAAACAGCTTTAGGGAAAGTTTTTACGATTATTTATGTTTTAATCGGGGTGGGAATTATTACTGCTGTGATCGCAAATTTTAGTCGTGCACTCGCCGAGTATCATAAAAGGAAGAAACATAAAGAAGCGAGGGAGTAGCTGAAAAGGGAGTTGAAAATGTGACAATTCGAAAATCATCTAAATAGCTAATAACCGGTAACAGCTATTAAAATTTCTGATTTGTAAAATTAAGCTAGACAACGAAAAAGTCATTTGTACTACACTCAAAATAGTTCCGACCAAAGAATTATGATGGGTGAGTATAAATGACCTATACCCATCTTAGAACAGACAAACTTGTTTTGATAGCCTCTTATTTCAACTTCAAGGATCTTGTCGCTCATGTCGCACGAAGTTTAAATTGCTCGAGACAAACCATCTATAACGTTTATTCCTTTATCAAACGATGTAGACGCCGTTCAACGGTTCTATCTGATGATCAAGCAACGTATGTTCAAGAGAAGATGGCTCAAGGATGAACACAGAATGTGATTGTCAATCGTGGGGAGTTTCCGATTGATTGTTCTGTTCGTACGCTCTATCAAATGTTTAAAAACGGTGTTTTGATGCCCACTCCTTGCCCATGAAAGGTAAACACACCCCTAGTGGTTATCAAGAAAAGCGTGGAAAGCAGGCCTTTCGCAGAACAATTCGTAAACGGAATAGTCTCTATCCACACCTTTCCAAAGAATTTGGACATCTTGAAGGCGACACCGTTGTAGGAGTTAAACGCAAGAGTTCTATTATTACGCTGGTTGAGTGTTTATCCAAGGTCATTATTACACTGAAACCCATAGGCAGACGGGCGTAGGATATCGAAAACAGATTAAATGATTGGTTCAACTTCATGACGAAACATCTGTTCAAATCTATGACGTTTGATTGTAGAAAAGAATTTTTAAACTGACGATCTATCAGTAATTTGAATGATAGTGCTATCTTCTTCTCAGATCAAGGAACATCGTCACAACGAGAATTAAATGAACACTCAAATTTCTTGCTTTGTCGAGATGGACTAAGTAAAGCAATGGATTTCAGAGAAACGGATGAAGCTTTTATTCCATCCGTTGCCTCAAAGAGAAATCACATCCCAAGAAAATCATTAAACTATCGAACCCCAGAAATGCTACAAGAGTATAAACAATTGAAATCTGAATACGGGAATGTTGATTTAATTTCTAAGAATTTGGACCCAAGCAAAATGACTAACGAAGAAAAAGAGTTCTTGAATAAAGTGATCGAATTAGCCATTAAAGAAGCTGTAGAAAATGGCATGTTGACATCTGTAAGTGAGAAGGAAGCTAGAGAACAAATCTATGGACTAATGACGGGAATATTAACTAGAAATGGACACGGAGCAATTAATATAGATGTTTTGGGAGTATTAATTAATGGCTTAATTAATGTAATCGGCTTTGCACTAGTTAGCGACTATGGGTAAGCAGGCAGTTAGGGAAGTAATGAAAGACACAATTATTCCAATGCTAATAAAACAGGTTAGGGATAAAACAGGATTAGCAATTGGCGTTGTATTTATGGGTACGGTAATTGATGGTATCATTGATAACATTCTTGATCTAGGTGCATGGATTGCATCGAGAATAGATAAAATTGATTTAATTCCAGATAACGACTGGATTGAATTGTGGTAAAAGTGAGGTAGTAACATTATGGACTGGTACACGAAATTTCTAAAGGTTGGAAAAGTATGTTTAATGATAAGCGGGATTCTAAGTAGTGTACTACTCCTGTTGTTGTTACTACTCTTTTGGAGAGAGTGGATGCATGTAAGACATTATGATGTAATGCTGATTTTGATTATGGCTGTTTTACTCATAGCCTCTTGTGTAAGTTTTCTATTTCGAAAAATTATTTCAAATGAACTTAATCGAAACAATTAATAGTTTGAATCATATGTAAAGTGAGTCCATTTTTTGGCTCACTTTTTTTGTTTGCCTAGCATGGGCAAACTCGAACGGGTTTAAGACCCGAGCTTATCCTTATAAACGGGAAACGCCTAGTCAACGATAAGGTATCCATCGTGAGGTGGAATCTGAAGGAAGTCTGAGGCAAATCTCTGGTCCAACATATAGAAACCGCATTAGAGACGATGTTTGAGGGGAAGGCTACGAAAAAATTCAAAGTCCGATAGTTATTGTAACAATCAAACGGTGTACATGTGGCGAATAGATGGAGAGGAAGAGAGTGCGCCTTAACTGGGAAGGTCTCGCAATTCCCCTAAAAATCCAGTAGTGATACTAGACTGAATTGTGAGAAGGCAGCAGAAGCTATAGTAGTGAAGACTTCTATTGAAAGATAGAACGAGCGAAGGGCTGAACAGTTTTACGTTAGGAAACTCTAGATTGGAAGTCGAAACAGAACTACTGGCAATGAGCATGAAAGTAGATACCGACTTTACGAGAAAGAAATGAGTAACAGACATGGATACTGAAAAATTAATGTGGAAAATTTTAAGCACGGATAACCTGAATCACGTAATCAAACAAGTTCAAAAGAACAAAGGAAAATCAGGCGTTGATGGGATGACCGTGGATGAAGTGAAAGCTTACTTTTATACCTTAGATTTTGTGGAAGGACTAAATCGGAAGATTGTGGGAATGAGAAACTACTATTTCACCACTTCGCTATCTCGTAAATGGTTAGCGAAAATTGATTAGTATATCAGAGAATTACTAATCATCCACTACAATACAAAACGACAAGGACCCAAATATTGGAATCGGAAAACTGTTGTGAATCTATTAGAAGGTAGATTAAAGAATCTAGCAGCTGGTTGATTTTGTAATACACATAATGAAGATTGTCAGAAAGCCGTATGAAGGAAAACTTCACATACGGTTTGATGAGGAGAGGATGAAAGTAAAACACCGACCTAAGGGTCGGTGTTCGAAATCAGTTTTCTACTCTAAGAGTGACCTGCTGAAAAAGAAAAAATCAAAATAGTTCCTCATTATTTATTTTTTTCGCAGCCAAACATAAAAAAATCAACAAAAAATCAGTCAAGAAGTTTTCTATACTCGTCTATGTAGAAAAGAGGTGATAAGCAATGACAAATTTCTCGATGAACACAGGAGACACAGCATTCATGATTCTGTGTACAGCGATGGTCTGCTTAATGACACCGGGCTTGGCCTTTTTTTATGGCGGACTTGCACGAAAAAATAATATTTTAACGATCATGGCGCAATCCTTTTTATCTGTCGGAATTACTACGATCATGTGGGTATTCGGCGGCTTCGGGCTTGCATTTGGGCGTGACATTGGAGGCATTATTGGTAATCCGGCAGATTTCTTTTTAATGAGACATGTGACAAGTATGCCGGATCTGTTCCATGGCGCAACGATTCCGTTTTTGATGTTCTTTTTGTATCAATTGATGTTTATCGTGATCACCGTTCCTTTGATGACTGGCGCGTTTGCCGGCAGATTGAATCTAAAGGGGTACGTGTTGCTTGTGGTCTTTTGGAATCTATTGGTGTACTTTCCGGTCTGTCATTGGATCTGGGGCGGCGGCTTCTTACAGCAGATGGGATTTAGAGATTTTGCCGGTGGCGCGGTTATTCATACGACAGCTGGTTTTGGGTCATTGGCTTGTATTTTGGTTTTAGGTCAACGAAGGATTTCGCTCGATGAGCGGCAGAAGCACAGTAATCTGATGGCGGCAGCGATTGGTACAGGCCTGCTTTGGTTCGGCTGGTTCGGCTTTAATTCTGGTGGTGCGCTGCGAGCAGATGTTCAAGCGGTCAATGCCTTTGGTTCGACCTTTATGGCGTTGGCTTTTGCGATGATTACTTGGTTGATTATGGCGAAAATTAAGGGACACGGCTTTGATTTCGTGGATGTACTAACAGGCTCGGTGGCGGGCTTAGCGACAATTACACCTTGTGCCGGTTATGTAGAGCCGAAAAGTGCGCTCTTAATTGGTATTATCGCCGGGATCGTTTGCCATGAGGCGGTGGACTATCGCAAGAAAAAGCAATGGGATGATGCGTTAGATGTTTGGGGCGTCCACGGAATGGGCGGCTTTACAGGCACGATTCTTATTGCCATCTTTGCTGCAAACAGCCATTTATTGTCAGATGGCAGCAGCTGGTTCTTGTTAGGGGTTCAGGTGGCTGGTGTAGTGATTGTGGCGATCTATGCTTTTTTATTAACCACAGCAATCTTAAAGACCAGTATGCATTTCACCACCATCACAACGACCAAAGAGGAACAGGAAGAGGGCTTGGATTTTACCTTCTTCGGAGAAAAAAACAAATAGAAAAGAGGAAGTTTCATGGAACAAAGCAAAACGAAGATTCCTGCGAAGAAATTGACGTTCTTTGGATTTTTAGCCATGACGATTTCAATGGTGGTTTCGCTGTATGAATATCCCACCTTTGCGACCTCAGGGTTTAGTTTAGTGTTTTTCCTATTATTAGGCGGATTATTGTGGTTCATTCCAGTGGCGCTGTGCGCGGCGGAAATGGCGACCGTGAAAGGCTGGGAGAAAGGCGGCGTGTATACGTGGGTCAGCCGTACATTAGGCAAACGCTTCGGATTTGCGGCCATCTTTTTTCAATGGTTTGAAATTACGGTGGGCTATTTAACTATGCTGTATTTTTTAACTGGGGCACTTTCTTATGCCACGGGGATTTCAGCGATTCAAAACAATAAATTTTTAAAATTAGCTATTTTACTGATCATTTTTTGGGCGATCTTAGTTTCACAATTAAAGGGGACAAAATATACCTCTTTGATTGCTCGAATCGGGTTCGTTGCGGGGATTTTACTTCCAGCGCTGGTCTTGTTCGGCTTGGGGATTCATTACGTCGCATCCGGTGCGCCTTTGCAAACGACACTGTCAATGAAAACCTTAATCCCGGATTTTTCTAAATTACCAACATTGGTTGTCTTTGTATCCTTTATTTTGGCTTATATGGGGGTCGAAACTTCGGCTAGTCACGCCAATGAAATGGAAAATCCTAAAAAGAATTATCCTTTAGCGATGTTTGTCTTAGTCATTTTGGCAATCATTTTGGATACCTTTGGCGGCTTGACAGTTGCGACGACGGTTCCGCAACAGGGCTTGTCCTTGAATACTGGAGTCATCCAATCTCTTGAATTCTTATTGCGAAACATTGATCCGCATCTTGCTTGGATCGCGAAGATTTTAGCGCTTCTTGTTTGTTTAGGGGTTATTGGAGAAATTTCTTCTTGGGTCACTTCACCTTCAAAAGCCCTCCATGTAGCTGCTGAAGAAGGCTTGCTGCCTGATTATTTCGCAAAGGAAAATAGTCACGGAGTTCCAGCGCATTTAATGATCGCTAATGGGATCGTGGCGACAATTTGGGCAGCCGTCTTTACCTTAAGCGGCGGCGGGAACAACCTGTCCTTTCTTGCGGCGATGTCGTTGACCGTTGTGATCTACCTGATGCTGTATTTCATGTTCTTTGCCGGCTATTTGAAGCTGGTCTTTTCAAATGAAGGGCTTGAACGGGCTTATCAAGTACCTGGCGGAAAGGTTGTCAAAACGATTATCGCTTGTTTAGGACTGTTGACTTCACTTTTTGCCTTTTGTATTTCCTTTGTTCCGCCCGCAAGCATCGCGGCTGGACAGCATAGTATTTATGAAATGATTTTAGTCGTTTCTTACCTGATCGTATTAGTTATTCCATTTGCGATTTACGCGTGCCGACACAAATTTCAACATGCGGAAAAATAAAAGAGGAAAGTTGGATTTAAAATGGACGAAGAAGAATTAACACAATTAATCAGTAAAAATTTTCACTATTATCAAACAGGAAAAGTCGCCGATTATATTCCGGCATTAGCAAAGGTCGATCCCAAACAGTTAGGGATGGCAATTTATGACTTGGCTGAAAAACACCTGATCACAGCAGGCGACGCCAATGTCCGTTTTGCCATCGAAAGTATGTCGAAGGTACCGGTTTTACTACTGGCGATCAACGATAACGGCACAGATAAAGTCTTCCAGACGATCAATACCGAACCGACCGGTTTTGCCTTTAATTCAATCATGAATATGGAAATCAACCACCGAAAGCATCCTATGAATCCCTTTGTCAACGCGGGGGCGATCGCGACGACTTCTTTGATCAGCGGGAAAACACCTGATGAAAAATTTGAACGTATTTTGGCCTTCATGAAGCTGATTTGTGATGATCCAGAGATTACCTTAAATGAGGAAATCTACCGCTCAGAATCAAAAACGGGGGATATCAACCGTTCATTGGCTTATTACATGAAGGGAAATCAAATGATTGAAGGGGAAGTCCCAGCGATCTTAGATACGTACTTTAAGCAATGCTCCGTGAACGTTACCGCAGCCGGCATCGCAAAATTGGCTGCCGTGTTGGCGAACAAGGGTGTCGCTCCTTGGAATGGTCAACGAATCGTTTCAGAAAAAAGCGCGACGATCGTCAAATCCATTATGACCACCGCCGGCTTATATGATGAATCAGGGGAATTCTCCGTTCATGTAGGGGTTCCAGCGAAAAGCGGAGTTGGCGGCGGATTAATGGCCGCAGTGCCTAATCGGTATGGAATGGGTGTTTTCAGCCCCGCCTTAGATGCTTTTGGTAATAGCGCAGCGGGGATTCAGCTATTGACCGATGTGATTCAAGAATTATCTGCCGATATTTTTGATTGATTCGAGAGTTCTAACTAGGAATGAGGCAGTATCAAGTGCTTCATTCTAGTTTTTATAATAAAAAAGTGAATAAGAGATCGATATGATGAAGATGATGGAAATAAAAATACTAAAAATTGGTGATGAAATTACCGCCCAGACAGTTGACGGGGCTTTAAAAACAGGAGCGGTGACAGCCTTTGGTCAGCATGTGGTCATTATTTCTTGCGGCGCATATCGCTATACCGTTAGAAAAAGCGAATTGAAGGCACAAGGCTATCGAATGCCGCCATATAAGAAACATGTTCACTTTGCAATGCAGCAGAATATGAAGAGAGCTTGATAGAGCTACAATAGCTTAAGAAATGAAATGTAGTAGTAAAGAAATATAGTGGTAGTAAAACAATAAAAAGAATAGATATCTCTTTGACAGGGATACCTATTCTTTTTATTTACTTTTGCTTTTTCCGATAGACTTCCTTGTTGGAAGCGAATACAATTGAATTAACGCTAGCTTTTCATTTTGCGTAGGTGGAGGCGAAGAGATGGAGTTTATTGGTGTTTTGTGTTTGATCTTAGTAAGTGTTACCTTAGCTAGTCACTTTTCACGAAGAATAGGGATTCCAGCAGTGATCGGGCAATTGCTTGTGGGAATTCTCTTGGGAAACGGCGGCTTAAGGATTGTCCATCCAGATATCCTGGTGAAGGATTTTTCTGAGATCGGAGTGATCTTACTGATGTTTTTAGCAGGAATCGAAAGCAATCTACCGCTGCTGCGAAAGTATTTTCGGCCGGGAGTTTTCGTTGCCTTGCTGGGCATTTTATTTCCTTTATTATTAGGAACGGGGAGCGGGAGTCTCTTCGGTGTTCCAATAAGCCAATCATTTTTCTTCGGATTAATTTTAGCGGCGACCTCTGTTAGTATATCCGTTGAAGTTCTAAAAGAATTAAAGGTCGTTAAAACCAAAGAGGGTTCGACCATCTTAGGAGCAGCTGTAGTGGATGACATTTTAGTTGTGCTAATCGTTAGTCTATGTATGCCGTTATTAGGAGTTGAAGGTGGGAGCGAACGACCCTTAGGCTTCATGTTGATTGCTCAAGTGCTTTTCTTTCTCGCGGTTTTCTTCTTGATTCGCTGGGGGGCGCCGTATCTGATGAGATTGAGTAAGAAGATATTCGCTCAGTCTTCTGTCATCATCGTATCTCTGACGCTATGTCTGAGTATGTCTTTCGTGGCGGATTTTATCGGCTTAAGCTCGGTGATTGGCGCTTTTTCTACCGGGATCGCGATTGGTCAAACCAACGTCTGGAAGGATGTACGGTACAATATTGAGGCAATCGGTTATGCGGTATTTATTCCGGTTTTCTTCATTAGTATCGGTCTAGAGGTGACTTTTGACGATCTAGCGAAGCAATTGCTATTTATTCTTTTTTTTACAGTCATCGCTATTTTTTCCAAGCTGTTAGGTGGATTCATGGGCAGCCGTTTCTGCGGGTTTGATAAGCAAAGCAGTTTAATGGTAGGGTCAGGCATGGTGTCTCGTGGTGAGATGGCTCTGATTATTGTGCAGCTAGGATTCCAAGCACATCTAGTTACGGGAAAGTATTATTCTTCTATTATTTTGGTCATCTTATTCACTACGTTATCGTCGCCGTTTTTATTAAAATATTTCACAAAAAAGCTTTATCCAACTTAAAGGATTACATCCTAAAAACCGCTTGTATGATTGAAATGATACAAGCGGTTTTACTTTTTATAAAATATTGTGTTGTTTTTCAGATTTTTTTATCTAAAAAGAGGGCGTTGGTTTTTTATTCGCATCTTGTTGATCTTGATCGGCCGTCTTAATTTCTGATAATTATAGGTCATTTAAAGCACCTCGTTTTCCTTTGGGTGTTAGATTGCTGTCCACCCGCCATCGCATGTCAATATGGTTCCTGTGACGTAAGAAGATTCTTTTGCTGCCAGGAAAATTAATGAAGAATCCAATTCCCCTTCGCGGCCAGGTCGATTAATCGCTGTTCGTAAGGTAATAAACTCATTCATGGCCTCCATCGCTTCAGAACTGTTTGCTTCTGATTCAAAAAAGCCAGGACAAAGCGCGTTTACGGTGATTCCTTTCGGCGACCATTCTGCTGCTGCTTGACGTGTCATATTGACGACCCCGCCTTTAGCAGTTGCGTAAGGTAAAATTGGTAATTCTTTCAAGCCTCCTTTACCTAGAATGGAAGAAACGTTGACTACTCGACCGTAGCCTTTTTCGAGCATTACTCGTCCAAAATACTTCATACAATAGAAGACACCGTCTAAATCAAGGGCAATGACTTTATGCCACGTTTCTTCAGATAGTTCTTCAATTGGCGCACCAGAGCCCCCGCCGGCGTTGTTCACTAAGATATCAACTGTACCAAATTTGTCAGTTACCGCTTTGACTGCTTCTTCAATTTGGTTAGTATCGGTTACATCGCAAGTTACAGGTAAACACTTCACTCCCAGGGTCTCTACCTCTTTAGCTACGCTTTCTAGTTTTTCGGTTCTTCTTGCAAGGATAGCGACATCCGCTCCTTGTCTCGCCAAAGCCAAAGCAAATTGGCGGCCAAGTCCCGCCGACGCGCCGGTTACGACTGCTACATTTCCAGTTAAATCAAACACATAAATCTCCTCTTTTCTATAAAATAGTGGGTACGTTCATCGTATCACAAGGCCTATTCTTTCAGCTTTGGGGATAAGCAAAAATAAAAAAGATGATTTTGTGATAATGCCCAAAGTGCTATATAATTTTAAAAAAGAAGGTAGACCAATCTAGCGTTTTTAAAATGGGAAACATGGGGGTGTATTGGTAATGGAAAAAGAATTGGATTTTATCAAATTGTATGAAGAAATATACAAGTGTCTGCCCAATAGAAATATTCAAATGCTGCTTGATGTTTGTTATGAGGTCGTCGGGGTGCCGATTCTTGTGGTTGATATCTTATACAATGTTTTGGGAAATGCACCAAAGGAACAGACCGGGGACCCGCTTTGGGATGATCTGATTTCCCGAGGCGGGCTTGACACGGAGCAGATCGCTTCTCTTTACGAAGATGGAATTATTCAGTCCGTTGATAGTGAGAAGGCTCCTTATATCGTTGATTGGGGATCAAGTAAAGAGCAGCCGAAAATTCAGGGGATCATCAAGGTCAACGGGATCGTGGAAGGGTATGTGACCATGTGCTGCCGCCGGGAACAAATTACGCCGGAGCGCATCAAAGCGATGGAGATCATCATGAATATCTGCTCCTATTTCTTCGTTCGAAATGATTCTGAGAGCAGCATGAATGACACTTATCGAAAGGTATTCGTTAGTGAGTTGTTCAATAACCGCATTCAAACAGAAAAGCAATTGCAGACGTGGTTTTACAATATGCAGCATGAGCTACAGCCGCCGTTTCAGGTTGCAGTAGTCAGTACCGAGACCGAGCATGAAAAAAATGTCCTCTCCTATATGCGCAAAGCGTTGCAAAAGCTCTCGGAGCATCAGGTTTTATTGATTCAGAACAATATGCTGTATACCCTTCGATACCAGTATGAAGCAGAACAAAAAAGCCATACTGAGGATAGTGTCAATGCGATTTTAGAAATATTCGGAGCGCGGTGCGGCGTTAGTCAAGAATTTGAAAATCTATTAGAGGTGGCGATCTATCAACGGCAAGCCGAGGACGCACTGGAAATAGGCAGAGAAATAGATAAGGGAAAGCTATTATACAATTTCGATGACTACCGTACTTCGGCGATCCTTTTGCCGCGAGTGAAAGAGCTCGCTAGGGTCAGTTATGTCCCGAAAGTTCTCAAAGATATCACCGATTATGATAGAGAAAACAGTACAGAGCTTTTTATTACCTTAAAATGCTATGTGAACAACATGCTAAATACTTCTATCACAGCTAAAGAGCTTCATCTTCATCGGAATTCTCTTCTGTATCGAATTGGACGGATTGAGGAAGTGTTTCAGCTGTCATTAAAAGACCCAAAGACTTTTCGAACGCTGCTTATTGCATTTTACATGATAGAGCTGGAGGAGCAGCTTTATCATGAGTGATACTTACATACCGCTAACGATAATTTTATTCATACAACTAGTTATTCCTTTGCCCAAGCGATAACGGGTGACAATAATAGAAAACTGATCACTGTACCTTCGCGCACCATCAAGGTTAAATGGAAGAAAACGGTGAAAAGAAGCGCGGTCAAAATACAAATCAAATCGATGCTGTAACGATAAAACTTGAAGCTGTGTTCCGTTCTCTCAGAGAGGAAGAGACAAAAGGTCTCGATTGGGAATTTAAGTAATTGATATTTCAATACTTTTCCAGTACCGATTCCAGCGATGATTGTTCCTAGAATAAAGAGTAGGCATCTTAGAATATAGGCATGCAGAGAAAAAAGCGGAAAAATAAAATACGTGAAGAGATTAATGGTGGAGCCAAAAAACAGCAAGGCAATTCCCATTGTCAAATAGTTTTTCAGTTTCTTTTTCGGATCTAGGTATAGACAACCGATCAAGAATAAAAAATTCAAGCCAGCGGTAATCGTACCAATTTTAATGTGGCTAAATTCTGCTAGTGTCGCATTTAAAGAGTTGAAGCTGCTCACTCCGATGCTGGCTTTCAGTGTTAAGCTGATGCCGAAAGCACTTAAAAGATAGTATAAAAAAGAAAGAGTTAATTTTTTTTGATTCGTCATAATTGTTCCTCCATTAACTAATTGATAGGATGAGTATGACGGAATAAAAAAATTATCACTAGGAGATATAGCCTAATTAGGAGAAAAAATGAAAAAAGAAAAATTTAGCATGGAAAATAGGCCGCGATTTAATGACTTATTTCCTTTTTTGACAGTATCAATTTTAAAACAAAGTTTTTTAGTAACCTATGAACGCAATGAAAAAATCGTCAAGCAAACGATCAAGCCTGATTATTTATATCTTCTTTTAGAAGGGAAAGCACGAATTCTCCAGCAGGAGCCAAATGGAAAAAGCTTGATTCTGCAATTTCTTGAAGTGGGAGATTTCATTGGAGAACTGACCCTAGTGAAAGCGGAGGAGACACCTAAGGATGTGATCGCAATCGGCGCTGTTCGGTGTCTCGCGATCCCATTTACGGTAATAGAAGAGGAGCTGATGCAGGAGGCTGAATTTCCAACATACATTGCTCGATATATCGGAGAAAAACTTCTGCTTAGAATGGAACATTTTTCAAACGCCCAAACGTTTGAATTGAAATATCGTTTGGCGGCGTTGTTGTTAGAAGTTGCTGTCAATGAGAAATACCATGAAAACAATACGCAAATCGCAGATTATTTGGGTACTAGCTACCGGCATCTGATGCATACCTTTAAAAACCTGCGAGAGCAGGGGTATATTGAAAAAATTAAAGGCGGCTATTCGATTGATTCGCAGAAGCTGCGAGAATTAATTCAGAAAGGAAACGAACGGTGAAGGATAAAAAAACCGCCGATAAGAAAAATCTTATCGACAGTTCAAGCAGATTAAGAGTTCTGAGAAAAGGATTGATTTGATGGGTTTCTTAATCTGCGTGGTACCCTTGTAATGCTTCGGTCCCTTCATCGTTGTTGCTGATGCGAACCACATTATCCATTGCAGAGACAAAGATTTTTCCGTCACCGGGCTGTCCGGTGTGTAAAATCCGTTTCATTGTATTAATTACCTGATGTACTGGAATGCTGCTGATTACGACATCCACCTTTACTTTTGGCAAAAGTTTGGTGGGAACGACAGAGCCTCGATAGTATTCGGTGCTGCCTTTTTGAATACCATGACCTAATACTTGTGTCACCGTCAGACCTTCAATACCGATTTTTTCTAAACCTTTTTTCAAGTCTTCTAATTTGTTTTCGTTGACTACCACCGATACCATTGAGATTGGTAGCGTTTCTAATTCATCAGGTCTCATTCTTTTCCATCCTGATTGCGTTGTTGTCGTTTTTCCTTCAGCTGTTTCTACTGCTTCCATTTGCAGAGTTGAAATATCTGTTGCCAAAGCAGGTTCTTTTGCGAACATCGTTGGAGAAGCAAGGCTGCTATTTGTCTGTGGAATCTCATTACTGTCTGTCATATCGGGTGATACGACAAAACCGCTATAGGCACTTTGCAGACCGTGTTCTGTTACATCAAGTCCTGCGAGTTCAACCTCTTCTGAGACTCTTAGACCAACCGTGTATTTCAATGCGAAAAAGAGAACAGTGGTTGAAGCACCAACCCAAGCAGCGGTAATTAACACACCAAAGATTTGTGTAAAGAAGAAACTTGCGCGGCCACCGTAGAAAAGTCCCCCATCTAAAGCCAACAATCCAGTCAACATCGTTCCAAGAGCTCCACAAACCCCATGAACCCCTACAGCTCCAACAGGATCATCCACCCGAAGTTTTTTATCAATGAATTCGACCGCGAAGATCATCGCGGCTCCAGAGGCCAATCCGATGAGACATGCGCCGCCTGCGCTCACCATGTCACAGCCAGCAGTAACCCCTACTAGGCCAGCCAAAGTTCCATTTAAAGTTAAAGAGACATCTGGCTTTTTATATTTGAACCAAGAAATAACCAATGCGGTCAATGTTCCTGTTGCCGCTGCAATATTCGTATTGACCAAAACATTTGAAGCTAATACCAAGGTGTCATCACCAGTCATTGAAGTGGTTGAACCACCATTAAAGCCAAACCATGAGAACCATAAAATAAAGACACCCAATGCAGCTAAAGTTAAATTATGACCAGGGATGGCATTTGATTTCTTATCCTTGGTATACTTGCCGATTCGGGGACCAACGATGGCTGCCCCAGTGAAGGCTGCAATCCCGCCAACCATGTGAACGGCTGTTGAACCGGCGAAATCATGGAAGCCCATTTCTGCTAAAAAGCCGCCGCCCCAGATCCAGTGACCTGAGATAGGATAGATCAGCCCGCTAATCACTGCACTGAAAATACAGTAGGCGATGAAATTTGTTCGTTCGGCCATTGCCCCAGAGACGATCGTTGCCGCTGTTGCACAAAAGACGGTTTGGAAAAGTAAGAAGGTTGGTGTAGGAAGGTCAAAAGCTAGAGAGTTCCCAGCGAAAAAGTGAATCCCACCGAAAATCGCGCTGCTTCCTCCAAACATAATCCCAAAACCAATCAACCAATACAGTAATGTCCCGAAGCAGAAATCAATCAAGTTTTTCATAATAATGTTTCCGGCATTTTTAGCCCGAGTAAACCCTGACTCCACAAGTGTGAATCCCGCCTGCATGAAAAATACCAGAAAAGCACCAAGAAGTGTCCAAACAACATCAATTGAAGAATACATAAAACCAACCCTTTCTGTATCTGTCTCTTATACACATCTGACGCTGCCGACGACGGAGAGAG
>ERZ1026976.222-NODE-222-length-24584-cov-7.921644_pt1 | contig 24584 bp, 30 predicted proteins | sample MGYA00519293_ERZ1026976 | MGnify/ENA primary metagenome ERZ1026976 (study PRJEB26926, sample SAMN06164671) | human gut metagenome | biome: ENVO:00009003; feature: ENVO:2100002; material: ENVO:00002003 | host: Homo sapiens | place: USA | collected 2012 ... | reverse complement strand
GAGATTACTACGCGTCTCGTGGGCTCGGAGATGTGTATAAGAGACAGCTTCTGTAGATTCATCTTTTTCAGGCTTATCTGGAAATACAACAGTAAATGTCGTCCCCTTCTCTAACTCACTCTCCACTTTAATTGTTCCGTTGTGCAGCCGCACTAATTCTTGAACAATCGATAGTCCTAATCCGGATTCTCCGTACTTTGTATTCTTTCTTGACGGATCAGCTTTATAATACCGATCCCAAATATTCTTAACTTGCTCTTCTGACATACCGATACCCGTATCGGAAATTTTTATCTCAGTAGCCTGCTCTAATTTATTGATTGCTACTGTAATTGTACCATCATTAGTAAATTGAATCGCATTTTGAATTAGGTTTACCATGACCTGTACGAATCGATCATAGTCAGCGTACACATCAATCGGTTCTTCCGTCTGCAGTATCAATTGGTCCTTTGAAGCCTCGGCTTTCCCTTGCAATTGTGAGACTAATGTAGAAACGGCTTCTGTAGCATTGAACGTTTGCAACAGGATACTGATTTGGTTCGTTCGGATCTTTTCGTAATCTAAATTTTCATTTACCAATCGAATCAAACGTGAGGTTTCATTTTGCATCAGCTTGATCGCTTTTTCCTTTTGGTTTTCCGGGATCGCATTATACTGCATTCCCTCAAGCAAGCCATTAATTGTGGTTAAGGGGGTACGCATCTCGTGAGAAGCATCCGCCATAAATTGCTTTCGCCGCTCTTCCTGTCTTTCAATTTCATCCTGAGATTCCTTCAGTGATATGGTCATTTTATTGAAATCCTCTGCCAAATCATCAAATTCATCACGGTTTCGATTCGGCACAATAACATCGAAATTCCCCATGGCAACTTCTTTAGTTGCTGAGCGCATACGATTAATTCGTTTTACTTGTTGCGTAGCAAAGAAATAACTGACAATAATCGCGATAATCGAAGCAATGATAAATGCCTTGAATAAATCAGTGACAATCGAGTTTACACTCGTCTCGACATTCATAGCTGGCTGACTAACCAGCAAGACACCGAAGAAAACACCATCTGTAAAAAATGGAACCATGGCGTAAGAAGTCGTTTGGTTTTGTCCCATCACATTTTTTGAGCTTGTTTCCTTTTGCTGCTGTCCAGCTTTCAATGCTCGCCATTGTTCATTGCTAACTAGATGCTGATTCACTTTTCCTGATTTATCAGGATATTGAACATTCTTGTCCTTATCAATAAAGACAAAGGAAACGTCCTGTTGATTTAGACTGGACTCAGTCACATTAATAGCAAAAAGAAAAATTTCATTACTAGACATCCCTTCAAATCGAATATCTCGACTCAAAGAAAGATTGTTTTTTTCCATCGACTGCGCGTATCCGAACAGTTCCTTATAGTTATTGTCCTCTAAAGTCTTCCGTGTAAATTGGGTAAACGACAAACCCAATGTTAGTAGAATTAATAAAATCAACCCGCCAAAAGCCAGCAACTGTTGATAAAGGTATTTCATCGACCAACCTCAGTGTCATCAAATTTATACCCTACGCCCCAAACCGTTTGAATAACTTGTGAACCTACCTTTTCTATTTTTTGACGAAGTTTTTTAATGTGAGCATCTACTGTCCGTTCATCACCAAAATATTGATAATCCCAAACTAGCTCCAGCAGCTGCTCACGAGTGAACACTTGACGCGGCTTCTTCGCCATCGTGTACAGTAAATCAAATTCTTTTGGCGTTAATCCTTCGATAGTTTTCCCATCTAAATAGGCTTCACGTGTTTTCAAATTCATTTTGAAGTGATCTGTCTGAATATCAAAGCTTTCATTACTAGACACTCCCTCTTTTTGCGGTTCAGCAGTCAGTTCGCTGCGACGATGTAACGCTTTAATTCGCGCAATCAGCGTCAGCGGTGAGAATGGCTTGGTTACATAATCATCTGCACCCATTTCCAAACCTATAACTTGGTCACTTTCAGAGTCCCTAGCTGTTAACATAATGATGGGTACGGTCTTCGAGATTTTTCGAATCTCACGTCCGACCTCCATCCCGTCCATCGTTGGTAAGTTTAAATCCAATGTAATCATATCCCATTTTTCAGGGTCCGCCTTAAACGCGTCTAATCCTTCTTGTCCATCATACTTAAACTCAGCTTCCCAGCCTTCGTTTAAGAAAAACATTTGCATCATCTCGGAGACTGATTCATTGTCTTCGATCATTAAAATATTCATAGTCTAACCCCCTGATATCGTCTAATTCTCATTCTTAGTATACTCTATTTCATTTTTTTGAACCATTACCTTACCCGTATCTTCATTAACAATTTGTTTTTTCTTCAATTTTTTCAGCAATTCATACAAATTTTTTCATTTCTCATTTACTTCTTTGCTTTTTTTATAACGGAATGGTATACTTTTTTCTGCAATAAAAATATTTATTAGGGGGACGTTACGGATTCGACAGGCATAGTTTGAGCTTGAATTGCGCTTCGTAGGTTACGTCTACGTAAAAACGTTACAGTTAAATATAACTGCTAAAGAAAACAATAACTCTTACGCTTTAGCTGCCTAAAAACAGTTAGCGTAGATCCTCTCGGTATCGCCCATGTGCTCGAGTAAGGGTCCTATTCTAAGTGGGATACGTTTCAACTTTCCGTCTGCAAGTTGAAAAAGAGTTCATCAGACTAGCAATGTTCGCGGCCTGTCATGCGGCAGAGGACAAAGCGAAATTCAAATAGTATGACTATGAGCGTAGATTTTTAAGTGTCGATATGTTTGGACGCGGGTTCGACTCCCGCCGTCTCCATTATGCGGTTTTTCCTAGTTTTCCCTAGATAGGAAAACGGCGAAATTTCCTATTAAATCAGCGTTTTTGCTATATATTTGTTTTTCCTAGTTTTTCCTAAAAATCGATATATGGCATTCAAAATGGCATTCAAAAAAACACCCTCCACAACCACCTAAGGCTGTAGAGGGTGTTTACTTTACTTAATATCGTGATACCAGCGAGTTTCATAGAAATCTTGGAACCCGCCAGCTGTATTACCTTTTGGATCATTTGTTGCTCTCATTAAGACAATAACAGATTTCCCTTTAAATTGAGCAAGATCGAATTCTGTTTTAAACCCAACCTGGTCAAATGAAAGCCCGAATGCTTTTTTGACATCTGGACGAGAAATTGGCTTAACTTCTTTTCTGGCCAGTTCTTTGTTTTTCACTCGATCCATAATTATGATGAACTCGTGATTAGAAACTGTTGTGTGCCAACCTTCTACAACGAGCTTAGTTCCCACTGGTCCAAAACGATCTAAATGAGCTTTGTTTTGTGGAAACTTTGGATCTTGAAGAATCGAGTATCCTCCACCGGCTGTCGTTGGATCTACTGAAGGTTTAGAAGGAGCGGGTGTGCTTGGTTTTTGCGTGCTACCTGATGATTTGACTCCAGCGTATGCGTCCCAAGCCTTTTTATCACCGTAGAATACATTCAAATCTAATCGGCCACCCCAACCGTTCAATCGACCATTTGATGTGTATTGATACATCGCTGTCGATTTCCAGTAAGGAGAAGCGGGAGGATTGGGCTGAGAGTAACCTTGTGGCGCATCAGATCCATAGTTAGCTACCCACAAACCATAATCTGCATTTGCAATGCTACTAAAGTTGTAACTGTTTAGAACGGCTGTATACGTATAAAACAAAGGTTTCACACCCGTCTTACTTTGTACATGATCTAACCAAGCTTTCGCCCATGCGACATCACCTTTATTGTCAGATTCCCAATCTAAAACGAGAATAGCCTTTCCGATATATCCTTGAACATTCTTCAAAAAGAAATCTGCTTCTTGTTGTGCTGTTCCTTGAAAGCCTAGTTCATGCGCATAATGATACACAGCAACTTTCTTCCCACTTTTGATCGCTTGTTGAAACGCACGGTCACAATCAGGGTTCACATAACCAGTACCACCGGTCGCTTTGATAATGACAAAATCCGCTGCTACACCATTTGCTCCAACATTGATTCCTGATTGCCAGCTTGCAATATCAATTCCGTTTAACGCCATCTTATTTTTCCTCCTTCTTTTCGGTTGTATCTTTCAATTTAGAAAATCTATCTTTTATCCAATCAGGAAAAGGCACGCCTAGTTGCCCTAAGTTTTCGACAATTGAAATACCATAAACTGCAATGTAGAAGAATACAAAGCTTGTCGCAATTGCTTCAAATCCCATTATTTTTAAATATGGATAAGCAACAATTACTAAACAAATAACTAATAGATGCTTAACAATTCCTAGTAATCCTTTCGTACTATTCCCTTCTTTGACAAAAAAACCTTTGCACAATCCAGTTACGATATCCCCAAAAACAAGCCATACAAAAACCTGTAAATATCCATTACTCAACAAATTCTTAAATTCATGTAGTAAAACTCCGTTGTCTAAAATCACCAATTTGTACCACCCTTCCTTAGAATTGAAAAGCCTCGTCCGAAAACGAGGCTAAAAAAATAAGCCTAAAAGGCTTCTCCAGTAATGCGCTCAAATTGTGCTTCAGTAATGCAGTCTGGGACAAACTCCCTTACTTGCTTCGTTGTGAAGCATCCCCAGTCAAACATCATCTTAACGTCTGTGTAAGTGAACATTATTCAGCACCCCCAATTTGCGTTTTTAGCGTTTTAATTTCTTTATTGATTGCCACATCATTCAACATTAATTTGGCATTCAATTGTGCCATCGAATCTGTCTTAGCAGTCAGCGCCGCATTCGATTCTTTTAAAGCTGTATTGTCAACTTGAAGCCCAGCAGAAAGGTTTTCCAATAATTCAAGTTTTTTAGAGTAATCTTGTGTGACTGCTTCTTCCCATTTCTTCTCTGCAAAATTGTAGAATTGAGATTGAACATTTTTTAGTCCTTCTAGCGGTTTAACTTCAACAAAAGGTAAAACTACTGGAAAGCCATCTTCCACTTCGTGCGGCTCATATCCTAATGGATACAACACTTTATAAATTGTTTTCATTGTCTATCCCCCTAAAGTTTGTTCTTCGCAAAATACATTGCAGATCCTGCGTAATACTTATTAGCATCTAATCCCCAAAGAGCGGTAATTTTACCTGATGCATCAATAGTCAATGCTTTATCTTCAGTAACATCAACCTGAATCGAATAAGCAGGAATAATATCTGTTTCTAAATTGCCAATCAGATTGCCACCTGAGTTAATATTTGCTGAACGACATTGAAAGTTAAAGTTAACCAAAACCATATCGCCGTACCGAACGAATCGTACTACCCCAGACTGGATTGAAGAGTCTGTGGCACTTGTGTGATCATATACCTTCTCACCATTCTGGATCAAAACATTTTTGCTTTTTGACTGCACACCATCTTGGAAATTTTTTACTCCTAAAATAGTCTCATTTCCAGTTGCTTTAACCAATTTACCATCCACACCGTCAATCGCATCGGCATGTGTCTTTAGATATTTTGCAACGCCATCTTCTTTTAGTTGTACAATATCCGACATTAAACTTCGCCTACTTTCTCAAATGTAATATTTACCAAACCGTCCAGTTTAACTTTATCTGCTGCAGACATTAATCCAGCTGCTGTGGTCGTGGCTGCACCCGGATTTTTTTGAGCACCTGCCGCAATTCCGTCTAACTTGGATTTATCAGCGGAAGCCATTAAACCATTGGCGGTCGTTGTTGCAACAGCTGTTGTTGTCGCATTTTGCCCGGCTGGTCCCCGTGGACCAGTAGCTCCGGTAGCTCCAGCAGGTCCTGTATCTCCCTTTGGCCCTTTGGGTAAAATAAAATTGAACTTTGCAGCTGTTGTTGTTCCAGCGTTAGTTACTGCTGCAATGTCTCCAGAAGTAACAGTTCCAACGGTAATCGTCGCTGCAGTACCAGCGGGTCCTGTTGCGCCTGGATCTCCCTTATCACCTTTAATGGTAGATAAACCAACAACTGCATTTGCATGCGTTTGAGGATAAATCTGAACACCATCCTGTTTCACTTTTACAATATCTGTCATTTATTTAAACCTCCCCTACCTTTTCGAACGTCATACTCGGAATCTTAGAGTCTGCATAAGCTTTGGCGTTTTGATAGGCTTCGCTTGCCTTTTGATCAACATACTCTTGGCTAACCCCACCACCTTCTCCACCGCCTGTTGCGGAAATCACGCCAGTGTTGGAAATAGAAATATTTGCGCCTGCAGTGTAATTCATTTGCCTTTCGGCTGATAAAACATCCTCAGTCATTATCAATCCATCACCGATTCGAACACCGCCCTTTTGAAATTCGGTCGCTGTTGGCAAATTATAGTTGCCTGATCCACCAGTAGAGCTAATTTCGCCATCCTCCGTGATCGTGATATTCTCTCCTGCAGTGTAGTTTTTTAGTGAATCCAATTTATTTTTCAGATCTGTTGAAAAATTGTTGTCTGTCTGTTTAATTGCAGACAACTTTCCTGTAGCTTCGTCAATTGCTAATAGATCTCCTAATTTGATTCCGCCTAATTTATCTACTCCAGCAATTGGAAGTACATAGTCGCCTTCTCCAGAATTCAGTATCTTCTTATACATCTCTGCAGTGATAATGCCGTCTTCGGTTTCATTCGCGTAAGGTAATTTTGTGATAGCATTTTCCAGACCGAGATCAGATTTAGTAATCGTGACTGCGCCAATTTTTCCGTTTACAGAAACCACTTTAGACTGACCAGAGATAATTTTATCTAGTCCGATAATCGCAGAGATATGAGTAATTGGAAAAAACTGATATTGGACTCCTGTTTTCTCATCAGTTTCCATCATGAGTTTTGATTTAGCCATTCTTATACCACCCCGACTTTCTCAAGAGTGAATACGTTCTGCTTCGGATCATCGACAGTCGCAATCACCAATGCCCCCTCTTCAATGGGGAAGTTCACTGTACCAATTTTTTCAACTTCATGATTTTCTGAAAATAAATCATCTTGAAGAATATCGGTAACTTCAATCTCACCGTATTCAATCGTGAACAGTGTTGCTCGCAACTTTTGATAGAGATACTCCATATCGGCTAGCAAACGCTTGGAAATCGATTCATGGCGTACCCCTTGAATATCAACACGAGCTTCCATTAGTTCTAGTAACATCGTGCCTCCAGGATCAATCTGTGCCAAAATGTCTTTGATAGAATTGAACCAAGTCAAATAATCCTCTTTTTGAGTATCTCGCCATGCTTCAAATTCTTTTTTACGTGCGTTCATCCAAGCGGTAAAGTCTCCTTTGTTTTCATTGATAAACGCAACCATATCTGCTATCAGGTCTTCGACTGTTTGCCAGTAGGACCCCATTTCACCTTCTGTTTTAGAAACTGCTTTGATAACAAAATAGGAGAAGTCCTGTGTCGTAGCGATCACATCTTCTCCTTGGTAAAAGACAAAATTTGCCGTTTGACGATGTAGTGCCTGCATTGAATACTCATCAAATGTATATTGAATTTTGCCGTTTTTTGCATCAATAATTTTTACAGCTCGTTGGATCGCAAAACCATTACTAAGTATCGCTTCTAAGTAGGCTTTACATCGTGATAAATCCACTGGTATTCCGTTTTGAGAAATAGTTGCTTCCATCGTTTCAGAATTCTTATTCCCCTGTCGAACTTGAATCATTCCTACATAGTTGTATGGCTCTGTTGTGCTTAGTGCAACATTCCATTTAGCCATCAAACAACACTCCTTTCTCAAAATCAGGCGGAATGCAGATCGATGCAATTTGACCTGCTCCAAAGAACTGACGGTCATATTTTGCTACGATTTCTCCGGATTCTGCGTTTTGTTCATAGGTTTGAATACGACCGCTTTCAAGACCACGGATCACGCCTGTATGCCCGTAATATTCGTGAGCGATAAACCCTTCGCTCACTTTAGCATTGCGCTCCCAATTTATGATCGCTCCTACTTCCAACTGGTCGTATTCAGGATGATTGATTACGGTCCATAGATACATTGGCCAGCGATACACTCGCCCAATTTCAGCAGCGGAAAAGATATTCCCTTCACGTACTTTCACTTCATATCTTGTACCAGCGCCCATGTCAGGACCGATCATTACCCCCGCATATTCGGCGCTTAATGCATAGCATTGATGGTTTCCGATTGGTTGATTTATCAAACGTTTTAAATGGTTTAGTCCTTTTTCTTCTATCAAAAAATCACCTCTATTTCTTGGCGCGAGCTAGACAGACATCGCCTCCGTTTAAAAGATATCCAAATGACCAATCGACTCGTCCAACACCAACCCCGCCAGATTGCATACCGCCCATCTCAACAATTGCAGTTGTATAACCGTGCCAGTCTTCAGCAAGCACCGCAGTATGGCCGTCGTTCCCTGCACCAGCGCCTAAGTTCACGATGATTATATCGCCAGCCTTCGCTTCGTTCGGCGATACTTCGGTCAGATATTGTCTTGCTCCTCTCGCGTCATCTCTCATTGATCCTGTGTACCATAATGTGCCTCTCGGAGCTGTTCGATAACCTGCTTTTGTCAACGCCAACCATACAAAGGAAGAGCAGTCGGCATACCCGTTTCTATCTGGGTTTTCCACACTTCCAAAATTCCAACGCATTGGTTGGGAATAGTGGAAATATCCAATCAAGCTCTTTGCTGTACTAAGGATATTTCCTCCAGATTGTATTTGAAGGTCTTTGAACTTGTTGTACCAGTTCACTGCCCATCCTTGACGTTCTGGATGCGCATTGGCTGGACGCTCGTAGTTTCGTTCAAACGTATACGCAGCAGCTCCAGGATCGGTCATTGTTTTGAAACCTGATTGCGTCGCCGGTTGGACAATGCCTAACCATTGACCGTTATACATGGTCCAATCTAACAAATTACCTTGAGCAGACATTGTCCGATAGTCCTCTGTGATACCGGCTGCACCCATTAAACGTTGCACATATTCGCGGCCGTTATAAGTTGGCGCGCCGACTAACGGATAAGCCGAACCATCCCACTGGACAATCCCATACGCCGGTCCACCAATTTGAGCAATATCCGGATTCATGGAAACGCCAGCTTCACCTTGAACATTAGCCAAGATACCTGCAGCTGCTGCTTTGGAGTAACCTTTCGATAGTAGTATTACCCAAAGTTCCCAAGCGAACTTATCGGCTTGAGAGGTTACTTCTGGCGGGTACATGCCATTCCAGCTACCGCCATTATTGTTCCCGCCGCCGCCTTGACCAGGGAATACTTCTTGACCATTGATTGTTAATTTTTGTTGAACATTGACATTTCCGACCATTTCGATTTTTGGCGCTCTGAGTTGAATCAGTTTGCTATGTTTAAGAGTGATGTTTTCCTCGTTTATATAAAACAATTCTGCGGTACTTCCATTTTGAAATTGAAGATTGAAGGACTTTCCTGCATTGTCGTCTGAAGCACTAATGCTAACTAGTTGCTTGTCCTCTTTCGTAAAATAGCTAATAATACCATTCTTGAGTCGAATTTTTGTTCCATTCGGATTCACCGTTTCAAACGTTGACCCGAAAATATCGGTTCCCTTTATAGTCGAACCAGTAATATTAACCCCGATAATATCAATCGCTCTCAGTACTCCAGCACGAATAAAATCAGCAACAAATGTTCCATCTAACGTCCATGCAGTATCGAATGGGCCTTTCCACCCGCTAGATGAAAAACCAATACCGCTTTTATTTATTCGCAAAACTTGTTTCGCTTTTTCAAGCACGGGATTATCGCAAAAGAACAAGTCCGACGGACGATTTTTCGGCCACCAAACGACATGTCCACCATCATTACCAGAGATAATCTGAGTCACGTAATCAATAAAAACACTCGCATAGCTTTTAGTAGGAACCTTTTTGAAAACCTCAGTAAGCTCATGCTTTTGTTCTTCGAAAAAGGTGTATTTCGCATCACCTGCTGTCAGTTTAGTTACTTTCTCCGATAAAGAATCATACTCAATCGCAATTACTTTTGCTGACAGATCAATCTCATATCGTTCATGGAAAATTGAAAAAGTATCACATAAACATAGCTTTCGGAAATCCTTAAACTTCTTCGCTTTATCGGATGTGTCTAATTTGATTAGGTCGATTGAAATATTTACTTTCGGTTTGTCTACACCAGGATTCATAGATGTAAAGTAGTTTTTAGATACATTGTTTAAGCTCTTGACGTCAGTCACACCTTGTTCTTCTGTAAACTGGATGTGCTTAGCATAAACTTCACCATCATAGTTCTTGATGTATTGACTATCTATTTGATTGCCATATATTCGTTCCGTTTGTCCTTCGCTATTTTGAATATCTGCATAGGGGAACACGCGTGTAATCAATCCCGACCAATCTAATTCAACCTTCAATCCACCAAGATTTTTTCTAAACCGAATTGTTGTAACATCATCATGGCCTCTTCTTTCCAGTAAAGATAACTTAAAAGGTTCATGCTTGATTTCTCCTCCATAAGTCTGCAGCAAGGAACCGCTAGTTCCTTTTATACAGGTCAATGGATTCTCAACTTCAAAGCTTGTACTGCCATTACTTTCTATATCACAGAACATTTCAATATCTGATTCGAGATCCATACCGTCATGAAGCAGTTTCATTGCTTGTTTTCCAGATTTTCCTTCAATGACTACTTTTTGAACGGTTCGATTTCCTAATTTGAATGTTCTAGATTTTGCACTAACATGTAAAACGCCTGTTGCCATATCTTTGTAGTGATTATAGATAGTAAAGATATTGTACTCATCTTCATCGTTCGGCTTACACTTGATTTGATAGTTTCGGTCTTCTAAGTATTCTGAATATTTGGTTGTAATAGGAAAGGTTAGCACAGCTTCGTATTGTCCATTTTCTTCTTCAGTGACAATGCAGGATTTGCAGTCGTTCATTGCTCCAATTCCGAAGTGATCGAATTTTGTTTCTTTAGGTTCAAATAAGACTGGAATCATATTTTTGTTTGCCACCTCGGTTCTATTGTTAGTTTTTGAACGTTTCCTTTCCACTTAATCGTGTTTTTACCTTTATCTAAAAACGGGAAGGGTTGATTTGATTTCATTTTTTTATTTTCATTCAGGAGCATTCCGTTACTTTCTCTGTATACTTCCATCACATCTGGATCACTATCAATTTCAATAACTCCACTTACGTTTTCTAAGACAGTTGATCGATCATTGATATACAGTGTGATATTCCCGCTTCCTTCTATTTTGATGTAAGGATCAGAAGGATAATTTTCTGGATTGAATAAAACGAACTCCTTTGTGGCTTCTACAGGGTTTTTCCCCCTAATATTCTTTTTGAATGGAGCAATACTCAAATCAAAAGAAAAAGGAACCGCTAATTGGGTTCCTCTAGTACCTTCGAATTTTGGTTCGTTTATCACAATTACATCGTAAATATAGTTTTCGTCATAATATGGAATGAAATCAGCATATTGGCCACGTGTATCTAATGCCTCTGTGATTCTGTCCTCAAACCATTGAACATTCTCAGTTGAATTAGCAAGGTAGAAACAATTTAAGGTTTGTTCTACGTTGGTATAGTATCCTTTGTCAAATGGAACTAAACGATTGACTCCTGGTATTTCCTCTAAAGTGAAGACTCTTTTTGCTTTTGTCTTTGCAGGCCGTTGTGAAATAAATACAGGTAGTTCTTGGCTATGGACACTCCCTAAAACGAAAGTTCCTTCTCTCAAATGAAATCACCCCCACCGAATGGATTTTTTTGATTTTTTAAGTCTGTGAATTTGTACAAAAGGTACTCTGCCATTTGGTCCATGATCTCTTTTGGAAGATTTCCAAAAGCATTCAAATGTAAGTGAATCTCATCGCCAGTTTTTCCAGAACCCTCTTCCTTAACAGCTTGTCGAATATACCCCATCAACTTATCAAGTGGCGCAATTGCCTCTTTACCAGCCTCTCCGCCACCGAGTAGTTTATTCCCATCTGCGCCAAAGATAGTTGGCTTAGTAAGAATGCCTCCTTCAGCAAACCATTTAACATCAATTCCTGTTGGGTAAGTGAATTTTTTACCGAGAATCTTTTTGCTTGATGTTTTTAAACTGAAATGAGGAAGCTTTATATTACCGATTGCGCTAGCGATTTTTCCAATAGTATTAGTAATCATATTTTTTACAGATTCGATCTTATCTGCTAATCCTTGTATGATTCCTTTTATTCGATCAATCACTGAAGACATTTTCGAAGCCATCTGATCGAATATTGAGCCAACAGAGTCTTTTAAATTGCTTGCAGTTGAAGAAATTACTCCCCAAACATTCGAAAGAGTATCTTTGAATGATCGCCATTTATTTGATATCCGGTCGATGATTGTTCCCCAATTGTTAATCACTAATATCACACCAGTAATACCGGCAACCACTAATGCAAAAATCCCTAGTATTGGTAATATGCTCGCCATCAGTGCTCCAAAGCCTATCGATGCCCCCGCGGCCGCTGCACCTCCTAATCCGAGCGCTCCTGCCAGAGCAGGTAATGCTATAGCTGCTGCTGCGATAATTGGCATTAGTAGTGTAAACAATGCGAATAATCCGCCAAGAATTACGATGAACAGTCGCACTGGTTCAGGCAGTTTCCCAAATGCTTCCGATAAAACTGATAGAATGGAAATAACTGGTAATAGCGCATCAATGATTGTGTTTCCAATTGGTGCTAATGCAATTTGCATTTCTCGAATTTTACCAGTCAGTTCCTGCATCGGAGTCGTAGTATCTTCATTCATTTTTTTTGCTGCTCCACCAACATCATTGTAAGTTGATGTAACTTGCCCCATCGCTTCGATTACTTTGTATCCAGCATCCTCACCTAAAGAACCGAAAATTTGAGACACAAGTCCGGCCTTTTCTTGTTCGCTGCTAACATTCGATAACTCTTGAGCGATTGATTGAAATAATTCTTTCTGTGTTCCACCGCTTGCTTTCCAATCGTTGTAAAGTGTTTGCCACGATCCGCCAATATCTTCAATTGCTGATTCAATAGTTCCGTCACTTACTCGAATACCAAACTCCTTCACTAAATCGTTCACCTTATCAAGATTATATGCTCCACCTTCTAAGCCAGCTTGGAGAATATCGAACATCTCACCAGCGCTATAACCGTTTTCTTCAAACAAGGTGGCATATTCGGCGAGATTGTCCCCAAGTTCATGAGTTTTATCCAATCCGTTTTGGGTTCCGACAACAACGTAATCCATCGCTTCTTGAGCCGTCATACCGAATGTTTGCATCAATGCATTGACACCTCGCATCGTTTCATCCATATCGGCATCATAAAGTTCTTCGAGAATCATCGCTTGTTGAGTTATGTTAGAAAGATCCGTATCATTCAAATTACCCAAATTACGCTTTACAAGAATCACAGCATCACTTGTCTGGTCCATTGACTCTCCGAACCCATCTGTGTAGATTCTCTTAGCGACCTCAGATAATCGAGCAGCCTCTTCTTCGGTACCTTGAAAAGCAGCGTTGATCTTTGCTTGCGCGCCTTGAACATCAACAGCAACTTCCATAGTTTGCTGACCCATTTCGATTGCTTTGTCACCGACGGCTGACAATTTATCTGCTGCTTCCATATTGATTGCTGAATCAACTTTTTCTCCAAGCTTCTCGAAGTCATCGCCAGTTTCCTTCGTAGCCCCAGACAGTGAAGTTAAATCTGCTTCAATAGATTTGATTGAATTACCATCATCAATGGAATCAAGTGATTGTTTCATCTTACTAATATCCGCGTCTTGTCCAAGAGCGGAACGCCCGATCTTATTCAGAGCTTCCTCTAATTGTGAGGAATTGGCTTTACCTTCTTTAATAGCATTCGTCAGTTTGCTACCAAGAATATCAGAGAAATCATCAACGCTAGTTTCGGTCGCTTCAAAAAAAGTGGATAACCGTTTGGTGTTTTGGCCCAACTTGTCTTGTTCAACCTGCATATTGGATAATTGGCTCTTGTAGCCATTTAAAGCTCCCTCGGTAGATTCAAGCTCTCTTTTAAATGATCGATATTGCTCTGCTCCGATATCTCCTGACTTAAAGGCCTTCTCTACGTCAGCTTGTGCCCCTTTCAAAGCTTCAAGTTTATCTGAAGTATTTTCAATCTGCTCAGATAGCAACTGTTGCTTTTGTGCTAACAATTCAGTATTGCCAGGGTTCAATTTTAGTAATCTTTCGACATCCTTCAACTCGTTGCTGACCTGAATAGATTTAGCAGTAATATCTTTCAACCCAGAAGTTACGCCTTTTGTATCAGCGTCTAGCGCAATGGTAATACCTGATATTTTTTTTACCACGTTCTCACCTACCTTTAGAAGCTGTCAAAATCAGCCTGTGTAGCTCTACGAATATTTACCTTGTCCTCATCTTTGTTTTGATCTTTCATCTGGTCAACCCATTCTTGCATCAAATCGAGACATCCTCCGATATCAAGCATGTCCATTTCTTCGATCGACAAATCAATTTTTTTGCAAATAAAAAGAAATGACTCCACAGTGAGGATTTCATCACTTGAAGACATTTCATCATTTACTTTTTTTTCGTTTGAATACTCGCATTCAGTAAATCAGTAATCTCAGGTAAAACTTCTTGTATAGGCAATGATTCCAAACTATCAAGCCACTCCATCGGCTCCGGTATATTGCCATCAGCGGTCTTAGCGAGAACCCAGACGAAATTAAATATGACCGTAGTATCAAAGAAACTCAATTCTTCAAAACTGATTTCTCGAATGTCAAAAACATCAGCGGGAGAGAATTCTTCCTCCATAATGAGCTTAATCACTTCACCGCGATTTTTTTTAGAAACTGAGAGATTGTGAGTTTTGGCAATTTCCTTAAGCTCGATTAAATTGTACTTTTTCAATTCCGTTTTTCTTTGATCCTGCTTATCCGAATTAGGTTGTAGCACCTTTGCTAGTTTTAACAATTCGGAGAAATAGTCTTTTCCAAATTGCATTTTATATCGTAATGGAGTTCCCGCTGTAGTCTTTAAACGAATAGATTGCTCTCCTACCTTAATCGTTTTTTCCATTAGCCACCACTCACTTCTTTTTCATAGACTTTTTTGTACCAATTATCGTAAATAGTTGCAGGCGTAGTTTCTTTGGTTTTTGTCTTAACATGCTTGTCTGATGGACGCGGAGTTGAATTGAAACTCATCTCCGTGGTATTTGGATTTTTACCTGTTGAGCTACCGAGTCCTGGTCGATTTGCTGTACACCAATAAAGTACATGCCTTGTTGCTTTGACATCTCCTTCAAACTGAAACATAAATGCAAATGGAGAATTCTTTGCATTCGACACTTCTGTTTGAACTTGGTCCTCTTCATCGACTTCTTCCCCAAGTATTTCTTGTTCAAAGTCATCTGGTACTAAAGCTGCTGTTAGAGTTCCGTTGTACCCTTTGTTATCCGCAGATGTATAGTAAACGATATTATCGGCTTCAAACTCAATCAGTTCACCGTTAATTTCTAAATTGAGTTCGACTGCACCTGGATAAGGTTTAGGTGCTTCATACGTTACTGTTCCAGATACAGGGTCAAATGTTCCTTTTGCGTAGTAACATTGCTCCAAACCAAATGTTACTTTATTCTTTTTTGTCATCCTATTTCCTCCTTATAGCGATATTTCATATAAAACTTCAAACATGTTCTCCGATTCAATGTCTTGTTCATAAGCATCCCATTCGAGCTTATTTGCATCCAACAAGGCTTCAATTTTGTTTTCTTCACGAGTATTTTTCGTGTTAGTGTATAACTCAATACTTACATCTTGGATTTTATGATACACTCGATTATCAGCCTTAAAATTGTCAGTTCTATCAGCATAGTAAATAATGTAAGGAAGTTCTGGCACTTGCCCCTCTGCCCATTTACGATAGGCCACTGGCAAATTTGTTTTTTCAAGCATTTCAGCTATTTGCTCCAATGTCATCGTTTAATCGCCCTTTCTACTGCTTTTTCAAAATCTTCCACCGCTTTTTTCTCAATCGGTTCGATATGGACTCTTGCAGCAACGTGTCCAACAGAGCGACCGCCGCGCCTCAAAGCGTGCCCTTTTTCAAGTAAGTGAGTAAGCTGATAATCAGTCAAATTATGAACAACATCGCCCTCTCCCTTCACACTTTTGACACGCCAACCTTTTCTGTACTTTCCCCGCCTATTTTTAAAGCTGCCAGCTGTTTTTAGTTCTTGTGCAGCTCTTGTCGTAATTTTCTTGCTTTCTTGTTTTATTTCCTTAACGACATCATCCGTATACTCTGTGACACTTTGTACGATCAATTTCGAAAGCTCTTGAACACTACCTTTAGTAGCCATTATCGATCACCAAGTTTTTCAACACAGGTGAGTTCAATTTCTTCTTGATCAATCTTATATGTCTTGATGACCGACAATTTTATCCCGTTAAACTCAACTGTCTTTTGTCCTGAATATTCATACGGATGAACAATAATAGTTTCAGCGATTTGAATATTATTTTGCTGAGCACTATAGAACTCACTTCTTGTAACTGGTGTTGTGTAACAACAGACTGTCTTTTCTTTGGTTACTGGTATCTGTTGTTTTAAGCTATCTTTTTTATAGCCAGTAACTTCGATCAAGACAACTTCATCATCCCAAGTCGCTTCACTCATGCTTCGCACCTTCTCGAATAACTAAATTATGCAGTCTGAACTGGATACTACGTGGAGTAGTTCCGTCTTCTGGATGGCTATACTTCCATGTGGCCCAATCCAAAACAAAAATCACATGGTGACCGTTATCTTTATCTAGAACAATCCCATGAGTCGTTCTGCAATCGTCAATGATACCTTTTATGATCGCCTTTAAAAGGGGATCTCTAGACTCGCTAGAAATCCCCTTTCTTGCTTTCAATAGTGGTAAAACGAAATCATCCATGATTATTCACCACCGATAGCGATAGATTGTGCCAGTTTTAAAAGTTCTGGTTTTTTCAGACTCGTGTCAAAGTCCTCTTTCTTACTTGAAATATACTTTTTTAATTCTTTAACAGTCATTGCTTCAAGTGGTTTTTGTTCGTCACTATCAATAGAAATCTTCCCTTGAACAGTATCTTTTGCCGTTGTGGTTTCAACAACTTCGATCAGTGGACTTCCTTTTAATGGTTTTGAACGATGATCGCCATCATCTGCTAATAGTTCTTCGATACGCTCCTCTGACGGCTCGTAACCATCGCGTGGGTAAATAGAATCAATTTCATAGATGTGGTCACTATCGACCACATCTCGAAACTTCTTGACTACTTTATACATTTAATCACTCCTTAGCCGGCTGGTGTTTCAGATACATCCAGAGTCACTTCAACAAAGGCTTTAGGCATAACCGGTTTTCCATCGTAACGTCCTAACCCACGAATCGCTGTTTGATCTTCACGGAATTTGTAATGACCTGACATATCCACACGAACGGATTCACGTTCAACTAATGTGTATTTTTCCATGACGCCAAACAACACTTTATCTTTTGGCAGATAGTTGTTAAACACTACCTTTAATCCTAAAAAGTTCGGTGCTGAAAGATTTGGTAGCTGAACAACATCAACTCCTGCTGAATTAGTATGAAGCGTTAAAGTTGCAATCCGATTGTAATAGGTTTGTCGGTGCATAACGGCTACAATTTCACCAGTTGCATCTTCACCAGTGTCAATCAAACCGATAACTGGAATCAGTTCTTCATATTTTGGCTTCTTAGTTACCTTATTAACTGTTGGAATTGCTGGTAAAATCCCTTCTGGTTGTTTGCTAGTAGATCCTTCGCCTACGACAATTGCCTTATCTAATCCTTTCGCAATTGAACGAGCAATCCGTTTAGTAAGATAATCATCTAAGTTGATAACCGAATCTTCTAGTAAAGAGTTGTCGATATAGACAATCCGTCCAATTTTAAACCCGTCAAACTCAACAGCAGTTAGATTTGAATCATCGTCTTCAGGTAACGCCCCACGCATTTCTAACCAAGTAGCCTCTGATGTATCAACATCCAAAATTAGTTTTACGCGACCTTTCGCTACAACTTTATCTACTAAAGGATATAAAGTTGTGAAGTCACCGATTCTTTCACGGATTCGGTTAACAATGATATCTGGAATAATTAATTCAGCTCCACTTGGACCATCTGGTAATACTTGCCCATTAGCACGCATTTGCAAACGTTCGCGCAATTCAGAATAAAAGTTTTTTACATCTGAACGTTCGTAATATTCATTTCTATGTGTATCTCGACTTTGCTTAGCTTTTGGCATGCTTCTTTCCGCTCCTTCGACTTCTTTATTTTTTGGTTGTTTCGAATTTAATTCTTCGAGTTCTGTTTCCATGCTCGCAATATCTGCCTCAAGTTTTGATTTTTGTTCGTCATGCGGCTCTTTTTCTGCTTGGAACTTATTCACTTCATCTTCAACAGCATTTTTTTCTTCATCATTGACAGCTTCTCCAATAGCCGTTTCAAGGTCCGCTTCCCGCTTCTTGAACTCCAGATCCTTCTCACGCAAAGTTTCAAGGATTTTTTTACTGTCATTAATCTTTCTCTGTAACAAAATTTGCTTAAGTGCCATTATTTATTTCCACCTTTCAGTTTTGATAAAACATTTCTTTTCCATAAATCATTTTGCTTTTCTCTATACTGAGTAGCCATCTTTTGTCTAGCTTGAACACCAGTATCTTCATATTGAGGAAATGTGCAGATGGATACTTCATGAAGATCCACTTCTGTAATAGTCCACTTAACACTTCCGTCTTCTCGCCAATCGGTTTCTTCTCCAAGAATATTGAACCCGAAACTGCATTGATCAACATCACCACGTTTTACACGTTCGTATAAATTGACTGCATCTGAGTCTTGTTCATTGATGATGATTTTCCCCCAAAGGCCTCTTGCATCAACTCGAAGTTCAAGCGTCCCTGCTTTGTTTCTCCCAAGAACTAAAGTGGAGTCATGATTTGTTAGACCCCGAATGTCGTTACTCAACGTCTGATCGAAAGCGTTTGGAGAAAGTTCTTCGACAGCGCCCGGCCACAATTCAGTTTCTTTGTTGAATACAGCAAAATATCCCTCGATTACCTTTTCTCCGCTAGTTTCCTCTCTAGTTTCAAATTTAGTAATCTGGGTCCTAGTCTGATTTTCCATTATTCTTTTTTCTGTCAATCTTCACCACCACCTTTCAATTTGTTTTGCTCTCCAATCATTCCAGCTGGAATAAAGTTTTCTAGGATAATTAGTTCATCTAATCCTTCCTTCGGTGAATCACCGATTAAACTCAAGACATCATTCCCTGTGTAAATTCCTCGAATATACAGATTCATACCAATTTCTGCCAGTTCTTTTGTGTCATAGGCCATCAAACTTTTTGAGTTACATTTGAAATACCAGTTTGGATTTTCAATTAATCCTTTTGTTAACGTTTGTTGGAAGACGTCAGCAATTGCTTTAATCCTTGTACGAATAAAGTTGTTGTATTCTTCTTTGTTAAAACTTCCTACACCCAAGATAAATGCAGGGACATCTAAAAGTGCAGCTACAGTTTTTTTATCAATTTCAACTGATTCATTTATAGCGATATCTTTTAGTGTCAACGGTTTTACTATATCCACATCTAGTAACTCTGCCGGAATAACCCATGGTTCTCCTGGTTTAGACTCACCTAAATACTTATCCTTGATTTGTTGTCTACCCGCTGCACTTGCCATTTCTTCGTTCATCGCATCAACCTTAACAATTACATTTGGCATGTATTGACCACTCATAAATGATTTTTTAGTAGCCGTGGCTTGTCTTAAATTCTGAGTTACATCTCTCAATGCGAGCCTGTATCCAGTTCCTCTCCAAGGTTCTTCAGGATCTGGGTTAATGGCAAAATGAAGTACTTCGTCAGGACCATAAATTGAGTCTCCATACTTTATTTTGTATCCCTCATCAAGTTCCACAAAAGAAACCTTTGAGGGTTTCAATGGCTTCAATTCATGAATCAACCCGTCTTTTACAGTTGGAAAGACAATTGCATTTCCATCGCCTGGAAGTAACATTGAGTAAACAATGTTATAAACCCAATTTTTTCGGGTCATATATGAATATGGATCAATATCAATTTTTCGTGATAACGCATTTTTGATTCGAATATCCCCATTGTTGCTGTTTTCCATCAAGTGAATAGTCATTCCAGAAACTAAATCAGCAATTTTTTGACACGCTGTTCGAACTTCGGGATTATCTGATAACCTTGTATAACCAGGAACCAAAATGTCTTTTGCTAAATCCGACATAAAAAATCCAACTGTCGGATCACTTGACCCTGATGGTTGGATTTTTGAACGATTATTTTGTTTTCTTTTCTTTGACAATCTCTCACCTCCGATACTTTTCGGTTAATGCAAAGACTCGTTCATACTCATCTTGCAACCTTTTTCTTTCTTCTGTTGAAAGATTGTGTTTTGTTAACACCTGCTCCAATGATCTTGCTTTTGCCATTAATGCTTGCCAGATTAATTCACGATCTGATTTCAAACAAACTCCATCTTGATTAACAGTTATAGAACTCATCTTCTCACTCACTTTCTGTTTAACCACTTGCTACCAACACTCCCTAAAGCCATATCTTCAAGCATTTGACAGCAACTAAATACACCCGCATCAAACAAATCAATACGCTGAACACCACCATCGCCATCCAACTTGTCATATTGGATCATGTCATCCGTCTTTTCAATGGCACGAACATTTTGAACACAATACTCAAATGCTTCAGAATGAAGATAATAGAACTTTTTATTTTTAGCTTTCACTTCAATATGTCTAAAGCCTTCTGATTTCTTGTAGAAGTATTGCGGCTGATCCAAAATCTTGAAACCAGCCTTTTTCATTTTCAAAAAGAACTCACGACCAAATTTCTTGTCAAATCCAACTAGCTTTATCTTGAAGCCCATTTTTTTCATTTGAATGAACCAGTTGACAATATCATCATGTAATACAGTCGGTGTGTTGCTCATTGTTAACCATCCGTCTTCTTGCCAACCAAACAAAGGAATGCCATCTTCTTCAGCTTTTTGAACTGCGGCTAACTTAGGAAAGAAACCGTGAGTAATACATATATCTACATCTTTGTACGTTCCATATAATGCACCAGCTGTTAAATCATGTAGTTTGGATAAGTCAGCTCCGCCATACCAAACAATTGGTAATCGCGCTAATTCTTCTAAAGTCCACGAATAGTTTTGATCGGATGTTTGAAACTCCTTAATATCGAAATATGCATCAAGAGCATTCGTAAAGATATTTAAAGTCTTATTTAAGAACTCGGATTTCAACTGTGGTTCGTTCATCGCCTGAGCAGCATCATTTTGAAGTTCTTCGAGCGTTACCGTCACATCAAGCGAAGGTGTGCACATTTGTAGAACTTCTGGATCATCAAGAGTTGTAATCTCTCCTTTACTATTGAGAACATTTCCTTCTTCGTCTTGATCGGCACAACAAAGGAAAATGAAATAGGAATCATAGGCATTGTCAGTTATCGTACCGTTTAACACTTTTCGTAACGTTTTAATACGATTTGCAAGGAAACCATCTGGAATATCACCGGCGGTAGAGATACCTATCAATAATTTATTTCGGTAAGCTTTCATCGCATTCTTCATCAACGTATATTTCTTTGCGCCAGCTCTTTTCCACGAATGTAATTCATCTAGAACCAAGCAATTACAGTTGAGCGAGTCTAATTTATCCTCTTGATTGGCAATAGCAAACATATCACTTGTTCCATCGCCAAAATCAATATGAATCGAATGCTCCTGATTGTTGTCTCTCACCCGCAACTTCTTTACGTCGCTCTTTAACTCATTTACGTTATCAACCAAAAAGTTGAAGCACTCTAACGTTTGTTTAACTGAGTTCGCAACTATGTATGCTTTTGATCCTGAAAGACGATCAAGAACACTTTTAGCTTCAGTCAATGCTGCACTAAAAGCAGTCTTTCCTTGCTTACGTGGTAAAAAAATAAGCGCTTCGGTGAAACGCCTAATCATTGTTCCTTTATTGAAAAAGCCAAACAGATTCACACAAACAAACTTTTGCCAATCCGTTAGTAAAAGAGGCTGCCCTTTAAAACTAATCCCGTTTTTATCTTCGCCTTGAATATGATGAACAGCACCCTCAATAAAATCAATAACAAAATCAAACTGCTCCTGCCAAAAATCCAAATCATTTCTCTTCAAATCTGATAGAAATCTCTTACATGCCAAAACACGATCTTGATTTGCTAATACTCTTAATTCCGATAGCTCTGTTGCATAATCGACAGCCGTTTGGAAGTGAACTGAATCAATATGTGATAGATCCATACCATCACATCTTTTGTTTTTCTAATAGTTTTTGGAAAGTTGATTTTTCCTTTTGCGGCTGTTCAATCTCGGCATTGTATGTCTTAGCATTCAACATTAATCGATCGGAATAAGTTCCAATATCTTTTCTTAGATTTTCAAGGCTTGCTAAAATCGGCGACTTTTTACCACCACTTTTTTCAGTTTCGACCAAAACTTCAAAAGATTGCTTCTCAAATTCTCTACTCAGATAATTATACTGATAGAGCATATCTGCATATACCTCAATCACTTGATTGTACTGGGTTTTATAGGTTCCAAGCTGCTTCATGTATTTGATTGTTCGCCGCTTAATTGTGTCGCGTTGAGGAACATTTTTCACCAATTCCACACCTCCATTTCCTCTAGGAAAAAATATTTTCAAATGTCCGCGCTATTGGAAAAAGTTCCCATCCTCGGTTCCCGAAAGTTTTTTCAATTTTTCGAAAAGGAGGGGGGATCATTCTTCGACTTCTTCCATCTATCAAATTCATTTTTTCTTCTTCTTTGCCATTGCTTTCCGATTTCAGTTATTTCATTTGTGTTGCGGTCATGCATTCTATTGTGCTGCTTACTAGATAAGCTGATTAAATTCCAACTAACAAGAGAAAGTTCTGGATATTCTTCAAGCGGATAAATATGATGAACAACTTCTGCTTGCTGAAACGAACCGTATCTTTTTGATTCTTGGCATTCATAACCATCACGTCTCTTTATCCTTGAAGCAGTTATTAGCCACTTCTTCGATTTGTAAAATGGTTTTACTCTTTTCATACTCACTACTCTTTCTGAGTGTTCTATCACCCTCTTATCTTTTCGAATACATAGTATAATCGCAAATACTTAAATATCGTTCTATCCGTTGGTATCACTGGTTTAATCGCTGATTCTTTTAAATGATTAAATCAATCGTTTTTATCCTGTGGATAACTATAGTATTCAATTTGCGTTTCCCACAAAACAATACGTTTCCCACTATCCAACTCAATAATGTATCTATCCTTCTCACCTTGTTGAATCACGCTGCACATAATAATTGTTCCCGGTAATCCCGAGTATAAACCGTTGAATGTCCTTGTTACTCTATCGCCTGATTTGAATAATGCCATTAGTCTTTCTCCTCCCAAAGAAAAAGGCCACTCAAACGAGTGACCCTTTGTTATGTACTGGTCGGCACATGTAAGTAGCATACGAAGAGGAGCTACTCGCTTTCTATAATAGATTTTCTGTACCGACCATGATCGTTAAGAATAAAGAATAGTGACGGAAGGAAGCTGTTCACCTCCTTCATATATTCATTATTTGTTGTGACCTGAGCTGTAGGACACGTTTATATCAACGGCTAAGCCGTATCAATACTTTGTTGACAATATCATAATACCTCAGAAAATAGAGGGTTAATGGTTAAGCTTTGTTTATAAAAGGTGTAATAAAAGTGTATAAAATGGTGATTATTTGAAAGCTACTAATTCCAATGCTGCCGCAAACTGAACAACAATTACACTAGACTCCTGCTTTACCGAATCTTCACTGATGTTGTTTCTTTGAGCTGTGATGTAAATAGTTTGCCCTTTGATGTAGCGATCCATAAATATTCTTTTTCGTCTTACTGTTACATCTGGTTTAAATGGATGCTGTATTGCGACATACCCTTTCACAAAAAGGCCATGTAAGTATTCAAACTCTTCTTGTGCTTCTTGTTTTTGAATTAACATTTGCTCTGCTTCAAACCCATGGTCTACTGTTGATGGTGGAATTAGAGAATAACTCGTAGTGATTTGCGGTTCTCTAGGCTGACCGACTCTACAGCGTGCAGATTGATAAGCAGATAGAAAAACCGAAACATTATGTTTTGTACTTTCTAAATCCACATCTTTTGGATTTGGTGTTTCATATTTACTTACATCAAAAAGCGCCATATTTTCAATTCCCCCTGTGGTATAATAAACTTGTCGGATTTATTAATTAGCTGGGGAAACCCGGCTTTTTTGGTTGCAAGATTTACTCTATTCTTGTAATTTGGTTGCAATGACTCATAAACATTGATATAAAGCCTTTTTCTATTTTTCACAACCGAAGCTACATGATAGGCGACGTTAGCGGATTAATTAAATGGTTCTCCCATGTTTAATCTATCCTCACACGCCTTAGTAATCGTTTCTAGCTCTTCTTTATATGTTTTGATGTCGTTAATAGGCTTGTCGC
>ERZ1026976.221-NODE-221-length-24685-cov-8.761754_pt1 | contig 24685 bp, 21 predicted proteins | sample MGYA00519293_ERZ1026976 | MGnify/ENA primary metagenome ERZ1026976 (study PRJEB26926, sample SAMN06164671) | human gut metagenome | biome: ENVO:00009003; feature: ENVO:2100002; material: ENVO:00002003 | host: Homo sapiens | place: USA | collected 2012 ... | reverse complement strand
TCTACACTCTCTCCGTCGTCGGCAGCGTCAGATGTGTATAAGAGACAGCATTAATTGTGTTTCGTTTAACAAAAAAAACGATTTTATTAATACAAAGCTAAAGGAGGAATATATTGGTCGATCGGATTAAAATCCATATTTTTTTAATAATGATAATCATCTTTCCTTTAATCGATATTTTTAACGGCGTTTTCATATCGTATGGCTACAACATTCCGCTAGGAACAGCCTATCGAGTTCTTTTTATTGCTTATATTCTCTATGGCGCCTTGGCAAAAGGGGTGAAGCGCACAGGTGATTATCTATTACTACTGATTTCCATTTTCTTGCTGATCCTTCTTTGTATCGTTCAGACGGTGTATTTCAAAACGGGTCCTTCATTGCTTATCGAGGAATTGTCCTATGTGATTCGTTTTTCATTGTGTCTATTGATTCCGTTTTTTGCGAATCAATTCATTGATTATTTGTCTATTAGAAAACTATCGAAGGTAACAGTTTTTTTAGATTTATTTTTGATTGGAGGATTAATTATTCCTTACTTTCTTGGGTTAGGGAATAGCACTTATGACGATACGGCAGGTTTTAAGGGATTCTATTTCGCGACAAATGACATTGCCTTTGCGTTTTTGATCTTGCTCTTTTTCATTGGATGGTTTCTGATCCATCATGAAAAATGCTTGATTCCAGCCGGAATGTTATTGGTTTTGTATTTCTTGAACATGTATTGCCTGCTGATCTTAGGAACAAAATCGGGTCTGCTGACAGGTGTCCTTTATACCTTCTATTTGATTTTTTATTTTCTTTCTCGTTATCGGAGCCGTTCCTTAGTTGCTCAGTTTTTTGTTTTTGAATTTCTGTTACTGGGGCTCTTTCTTCTTTTAATGAAGGGAAAAGAATTTTTATTGACCGCCTTATCAGGTGTAATCGCGCGGTTCGCTTACTTTCGCACGCTTTATCAGGATGATTGGCCGAGGCTGCTGCTTAGTTCTAGAAATGTGTATCTGAAGGATGCGATGGATAACTTCTTACAGGCACCGAAAAATCAGTACCTCTTTTTGTTCGGAGCCGGTTTTGAGAATCGCTGGGACTGGTACGGCAGAAAGGGCGGGCTGATAGAAATGGACTTCTTCGATATGTTTTTCTCTTACGGAATTATTGGAACCTTGATTCTTATCGCTGTGGTGAGCTATTTCTTGAAACTGGCTGTATATCGTGGTGCCGATAAGTTCTGTGTATTCTTATTAATTTTTACAATCATTTACAGTTTCTTGGTGGGACATGTATTTTTCTCCGCACTATCGGCAACGGTATTCGGTTTTATGTGCATGCTGATCCAAGTGATAAAAAAGGAGCAGGGATGGCAAAGATAATCATGATAGGTCCCGAAAGTACCGGCAAAGGGGGGATTTCTACAGTAATCCGAAATTTCCGTCAGTATTTTCCTACGGATCATAACTGGCAAATTCAATACGTATTTTCATGGAATGAAAAACACAAGCTTCGATACGCGCTGCGATCCTTTCGACAATTACTCATTGCCGCTCATACACAAAAGCTAGCGATTGTTCATTTTCATGTTTCTCAGGACGCGAGTTTTTATCGCAAAGCACTACTACTGAAGGCAGTAAAAAAGGAGACAAAAACAATTTTTCATATGCACGCGCCTAATTTTGATCAATTTTACGAAAAAGCCTCTACAAAACAAAAGAACTATATTCGCAGGGTGCTAGACAAAGTGGATATCATTGTCGCTTTGGGAGAGGAATGGGCTGATTATTATCGCACACTAACGACAACAACAGTGATCGTGATAAACAATGCGGTTTTTGTACCAGAAAAGAGCAGCTACCACCCGCAATCAATGAATATTCTAACCTTCGGGCGTGTATGCGAAAGAAAAGGCAGTCACGACATTATTACGCTCGCTAAGCGAATACAAGAGCAATTGCCTGAGGTTCGTTTCCATCTATACGGAGACAGTGATCAAACGACCCCAGCAATTCTTCGGCAATTAGAAGAATCGGGCTGTACGAATGTAGAAATCCATGGCTGGACTAGTGATCAACAGGAGCTTTTAAAGGATTGCGGTCTACATCTCCTTCCTTCGTACCATGAAGGGATTCCGATGGCAGTTTTAGAAACAATGGCTGCTGGAATCCCCAACCTGGCAACGGATGTTGGGGGGATCAGTCAGGTAATCACGGATAGAGAGAATGGCTTTCTGGTAGTGTCAGGAGCTATTGATGAAATGGAAGAGCGGCTGCTTTCTTTTTTCTCAGACGACAAGCTACGTAAAGAGCTGTCGGAACAGGCGAAACAAAAGATCGAGGCGCAGTTTTCGCTGGATGCGTATATTGCGAATTGGGAGAGTCTTTACGACTCATTATCTCGTGGATGAAAGGAGTACGTCATGTATTCATTTAAGGACTTTCTTTACTTTCTTTGGTTGCGTAAGAAGGCGCTTATCGTACTGACCGTGCTTTTTGCTGTGCTGGGAAGTGTGGGATTTTACATGAAAGGCTTTAAATACAGCACACAGGTATCCTTCCTGCTGCCTGCAGAGCAACGCGAGGCAGAGTCGCTGGCGAATAACGACCAGCAAGAGATAGAAAACAAAGCGGTGGCAAGCAATATCAAGTTAGTGGAGACCTACAAGGAAATGATCAAAAGCGATGCTGTGATAGAAGCGCTGCAAAAGGAGTTGCCGCAGTTAAGTGGAGAGACTATTAGTCAGTCCTTGACGGTGACCAACAGCATCAATTCACAAATATTCAAAGTCAGTGTGACCGCCGATCAACCAGAAAAAAGCAAAGAACTGGCGATTCGCTTGAGTGAAAAGTATCCAGAGATCATTGAACAGAGTCAGCTGCCACGGAATGTCTTTCTGTTATCTGCTCAGTCCTTTGAAACAATGCGGTCTCCTCGTTTTACGAAGATGTTTGTGGGGATTTTTTTGATCAGTTTGATGTTTAGTACCTCAAGCAGTTTTATTTATTACTATCTGAAGGCAAGAGCAATCATTCAAACGCCGGAGCTCGTTCCCTCGTTGATGGATACGGAAATTATCGGTGTGGTTGATTTTTATGAATGCTAGCAATGTTAGAAAAAAGTTGAAGGTGAGTGGCCGGAGTGAAAGCAATCATAGTTAGTTTCATTGACAGTTCGAATATCGGGGATCGATTGATCGCTGAAACGCTGTCAGACCAACTGTTAACAGATATTGAAACAAAAAAATACAGCTACAAATTGATCGAAGAATCACAGATTAAACGAAACAACCAATTGATTCGACGATCAAAAATTCATGACTACTATTACAAATATTTTCGCCAGCTGCCGTTTGTTAAGGATCTTGTCAGTAAAGGAAAATGGCTGCGTTCGAGAAAGAGAATGTACGAGCCAGCCAACATTCGAGCATTTGAGGCGGCTTTAGAGGAAACGGATCTGCTGATAATTGGCGGTGGAAATGCGATTTTCGATTTATCACCTGCGACGCTGTCCGCGCAACGTTTTGACCAGGTAGTGACTCTTGCGAACAAGCACCACACAAAGATATTCGTCAGTTCAATCGGAATTGGCCCCTTTTGTACAAAAAAACAACAACAGGCGGCGATCGCTACCTTAAATAAATGCGATGCTGTGACCTTTCGTGATCAGCGTTCCTACGCTTATTTGCAAAATGCTCAGCATTCTGCTGCCTATGCCTCTGTGGATCCTGTCTTTCTTTTGCCGGAAAAGCAATCCTTTGAGGAGCTTGGAAAACAAAGGGAACCTCACCAAAAAATCGGAATTTGCGTGATCGATTATCGTATTACTGGCTGTCCGCAAAAAGAATACCTGCAGTATCTAGAGGAAATGAGCCATCTTATTCGCGAGCTAGTTTCTTCGAAAAGAGAGATTGTTCTCTTTTCTTCAGAGATTCAAGATTACGAAACGGTCGAAAGTGTGTATTCCGAGTTTCGAGAGTGTTCGCAGGTGCAGCTGATCGTTATCACAGATAAAGAAGAGTTATTAGAGCTGTATCAAGGATTAAGTCTGATCATCGGTACCAGAATGCATTCCATGATTGTTGCTGTTTCTCAATTTGTTCCAATTATCGGCTTGTCTTGGCAGCAGAAGGTAGTCGAGATGTTCAAAAATCTTGAGATGGAAGAAGATGTACTACCGATTGAGGAGCTGCCGGAAAAGCGAGTACTTCTTTTGGAAAAGGTAAATGAAAAGCTAGTTGAGAATCATGAAGCCTCCCAGCAAATGAAGCGGGCAAAAGAGAAGATGCGGCATGCCTTTGCAATCAATCATGAGCTAATGGACGACTTTCGGCAGGGATTGGTCGAATGAGGAATCAATATAAAAAATTGTTCAACGATTCGTTGATTTTTGCGATTGGAAGCTTTGGCAGCAAGCTGATTACGTTCTTCCTTGTCGGCTTTTATACCTACTATTTGACCAAAAGCGAATACGGTACGGCAGATTTGCTGCTGAATACCATCAATTTGGCTCTTCCAATTGTTAGTCTCAGTGTTTCTGAAGGGGTGCTGCGCTTTGTGCTGGATAGTAAGAGCCCACAGGAAAAGCTGGATTGGCTACGAACCGCCTTGGGCACAAATGTGATGGGACTCGGAAGTCTAGCTTTGCTGTTGGGCGGTCTGCGTTTGTTTGGGCTGCAGGTAGATCTTTCCTCAGGTGTGGTACTGCTTAGCTTTTGTCTCTTAACGATTCAATCCTTTCAGTTGATTCTGATGCAGTATATCAAAGCAGTTGGGAAATTGAAGACTTACGCGGCCAACGGTATTTTGCTGTCACTATTAACCTTGCTGTTTAACCTGCTGCTGTTTCAGCGTCTGAAGAACATGATCGTGGCTTATTTCTTGTCACTGGTCTTAGCAAATTTACTCTCACTCGGTTTTCTAGCTGTCAATATTTCCTGGCGAGCATTGCTTACACGAAGAAAAACAGTAAATTCTGAGCAGCGGAAACAGTTGATCGCCTACAGTTTGCCATTGATTCCGAATTCCGCGATGTGGTGGATTCTTACTACATCTAGCCGCTTCATTATGACCTTTTTTCTTGGTGTGGCAAGTAACGGGATGTATGCGGCGGCTAGTAAGATTCCGAATCTATTGTCCGTTATCGGAACGATCTTTTTACAGGCGTGGCAGCTGTCAGCGGTTGAACAGTATCACAAAAAAGAGGCGTCGGCCTTTTATCAAAAGGTGTTTAACCATTACAGCACCTTGCTGCTGCTGTTCTCCGGATTGATCCTGCTGTGTTTAGATCCGCTAGCATCGTTGTTGCTATCAAAAGAGTTTTACTTTGCCAAGTCCTATATTCCGTTGCTATTGGTAAGTAATTTCTTTTCCTGTATTTCTGGTTTCTTCGGGACGACCTATATTGTTGTGAAGAAAACAAGAGGAATACTGACTACTTCCTTGCTAGGTGCAGCAGTCAATGTTTTAGCAAGCTTGCTGCTGATTCCGTTGATAGGAATTAATGGTGCTTCACTTGCATCGGGCGGCGGTTTCTTCTTAATTTTCTATTTACGAAAACGGCAAACCGATCGCTTCATGAAGCAGCGACTATCCACAAAAGCAATGTGGCTGCAAGTTGCTTTATTGATCGGGCAGATTGTTCTCAACCAATCAGGCGTACTTTCTGGCGGAGGGTTGTTTTTCAGCCAAGGTCTGCTGTTGGTTCTCATTATGTTTATTGATTTGTTCCATGGAGGAATAAGCAAGAAAGGGGTGCATAAATGAATAAAGTAGAGCTATTTGATTTGATGATAGATGATGGCAGCTTGGAGGAAACAGTGACTGAAATCATTCAACGAATCCAGCGAAATGAAGTCATTGAACATGTCGGCGTCAACTCGAATAAAGTCGTCCTCAGCCATCGAAATACCGAGATAAAAAAGATTATTCAACAGGCGGATATGGTGAGCGCGGATGGCTATTCGGTGGTACGCGCCTGCCGCTGGATCAAAAAGAAAAAGATTGATCGGGTGACCGGGATTGATACCATGATGGCACTTCTGGAGCAGGCAGAGAAAAAAGGAATGACGGTGTACTTTTTAGGAACCAAAGAAGCTATTTTGAATAGACTGCTAGAGGTGTTAAAGGAGCAGTATCCGAGTTTGAAGATTGCGGGCGCTCATCACGGCTATTTTAAAGATGAGGAGGAGGTCGTAAAAAAGATTGCTGCCTGTCAGCCCCAAATGCTGTTTATCGGCATGACCTCACCTTATAAGGAAGAATTTGTCAATAAGTATAAAACTGAGCTGAATGCCAACCTAATCATGGGTGTGGGAGGGAGCTTCGATGTTTTAGCAGGAGCCATTTCTCGAGCACCTATCTGGATGCAGAAAAATGGATTGGAATGGCTGCACCGCTTCATGAAGGAGCCGCGACGTTTGTACAAACGCTACATCTTTGAAAATCTTTATTTTATTTATTTAACGTTGCAGGAGAAGGTCAAATGAGGAAACCACGGATCTTACTGCTAACCTATGGTGCTTTACCTGTTCCGGCTGTGAAAGGCGGCGCGATCGAAACGCTGCTGGATTCTTTAATAGAAGAAAATGAAACGCACCAGCAGCTGGAACTACGAATCGTGTCTCCAGCAGACCCGGCCATTTCAGCCTTCAACCAAACCCATACACAGACTCAAATTATACCCGTGGATATCAGAGAACGTCCCGTGTGGTGGTTCATCCAGAAATGCTGGAATAAAGGACAGTCACTTCTGACGGGAAAGCGGAAAAACTTGATTCCTTATCCTGAACTGATTAGAAAAACGAAGGAGTATTTACAGGAGGCAGAGGTTGATGGAGTGCTGGATCTGAATTGTCCAGAGCGTGTTCCGTTGCTGCGTTCCTTCTATTCAGGAAAATTAGGCACGTATTTGCATAATGACTATTTGAATCCCGAGACAAAGGATGGAAAAGAGATTTTGCAGGAGCTGGATGGTGTGTTCTCTGTCTGTGATTTTCTGAATCAACAGGCTCAAAAGATAGATTTTCCTAAGGAGCGTTCGGCTTTTTATCGGGTAAATAACGGTATTCAGCTAGAGGATTTTCAGCCAGTATCACAGGCTGAAAGACAAATGGCACGTGCGCAGCTTCGTCTGGAGGATTCAGATTGCGTCATTGTTTTTTCGGGTCGCATTACCGAAACAAAAGGGGTACATCTGCTCATAGAAGCCCTAAGCAGACTCGACGATATCTCGCATGTAAAGGTCTTGGTGCTAGGAGGAACCACCTATAGCTCTACTAAGAAAGACGCTTATTTCAATAAGGTTCTGGCGCAAGCTGAGAAGCTGCCGATTGAGGTACGCTTCACCGGATACATCAACAAAAAAGAGATCCCGTTTTACTTGAGGGCGGCGGATATCTGTGCAGTACCCTCTATCTTCCATGAAACCTGCTGCCTTTCTGCAGTTGAAGCACAGGCGATGGGGATCCCCGTGATTGCAACAAAAATCGGCGGGCTTCCAGAATATATCAGTGAAACAGGGGCACTCTTGATTCCCTATGATCAAGAGTATGTTCAGCAATTTGCGCAAGGCCTAAAGCAATTGATTCAAGACGAAGCATTACGTCGTCAAATGAGTAAAGCAGCCATAAGTGGACGAGAGCGACATTCCCAGCAGCGTTTTTACGAAGAGTTTGTTTCAAGTATCAGACAGTTCATTGGCCAAAATGGCATGAAAGAAGGAGAGCACGAATGAAAATATTAATCTTAACCAAAAATTTGTTGGCGGAATCAGGTTTCCAGAGCAAGCTGCAGCAGTTGAATAATGAAGTCTTCTGCAGTACTTGTCTGTTAGAGGATTGCTACTCGATGGATCAGGAAAAGCGACTGCTGTTCTCTTGCTTTGATGCGGTCATTTTGAGTGAAACGATTGCTTATCAGGAGATCGTGGCGCTGATGCCGAAGCTTCGTGGTTGTGTTTCTGCGATTGTCAGGAAATACGAGAGTGATTTTACGAAAAGCTATGAAGAGGATCAGACAGATTCGGCCATTGGTCAATGGATCAGAGTGAACGCATCATTAGAAGAAATTCGTGAGATGTGCCAGACCATCAACCACCAGGATGCAACAAACTTTCAGGACTCATCGTTTAGTAAAGGAAGGGAACGTACACAAAAAAAGAAATACCATCTTTATCATTTTGGGCTGTCTAAACGAGAGAGTCTGCTGATGACCTGTCTATATGATTACAGTGGAAAGTACCTTTCGCGCCAAGAGCTGTGTGAAAAGATTTGGGAGGATGAGGGAGCCACTAATTCAAGAATGTCCGCCTTATCCGCCTGTGTGCGAAACATCAAATCAAAGGTAGTCAAAAGCGGTGTCGAGTGTGACCCGATCAATACTTCATGGGGCAAAGGGTATCAAATTTCAGATGAATTTTATCAAATGCTTGTCACAGAGGTTGACTAACCAAAACCGCGGAAAATTCAAAAAAGAAACAAAAAAAGAAAGGTAATTCCACAATAAAGTCATTTTTTCGAAAATAGACTGTGTTTTTTGATAATAAAAAATCAAAAAAGCGACAATTAATTGACGGTTGGATGATTCGCTTCTGTTCTACTATTAAATAGTTAGCTGTAATTATTCTAAAGAAGAATATTTTTGCAGGAAAGAAAAATACATCGGAATTGATACCGATCCTTTGGAAGTGAAAAGATGAATAATATTTATGAAAATAATTCTTCGATTGAAGAATTCGTGTTATCTAATCAAGACGATTTCGGTACTTCTGACTTTTTTGGCAGGAGAACAAAAAGGGTCATCGATATTTTTGTAAGTATTGTGAGTTTAGCGATCCTTTTGATACCACTAGCCTTTACAGCACTGCTGATTAAGCTGGAAGATCCTAAAGGTCCGATCTTTTTTACCCAAACACGAGTCGGATTGAACGGCAAGCCATTTGTTATCTATAAATTTAGAACGATGTATGTCGGTGCCGAGAAACAGCTTGCTGATTTAATGGCGAAAAATGAGATTGAAGGACCAATGTTCAAAATGAAGCGTGATCCGAGAATCACTCGAGTGGGTGGCTTTTTGCGAAAGTTCAGTATCGACGAATTTCCTCAGCTAGTAAATGTTTTAAAAGGAGAAATGTCGATCGTAGGGCCTCGACCAGCTCTGCCTCGAGAGGTGGAGCAATACTCCGCTTACCATTGTTTACGTTTGCGAGTAAAGCCTGGTTGTACAGGGCTTTGGCAGGTCAGTGGTCGTAACAAGCTTCATTTTGAAGAAATGATTCAGTTGGATCTGCGCTATTTAAATAGAGGAAGCTTCCTTTTAGATGTTCAAATCATGCTTAAAACCTTACTGGTAATCGTTACCCACTACGGTGCTTATTAAACCAGTACATAAACTATTGGAGGCAACTAACCATTATGGATGAAAAATTCAATTTTTCCTTTTTGTTTCGAACCATTAAGGAAAAATTACCTATCATTATCTTTTGCAGTATCGGCGGGTTGTTGATTGGCGGGTACATTTCCTTTTTCTGGATTACCCCTCAATACAGCTCCCAGACCCAGATGATTGCTACGACCAAGTCGACGGAAGAGAACCTGTCCAACGAGATTACCGCTAACCTGCAGCTAGTGAAGACCTACAAGGAATTAGTATTGAGCGATCTTGTGTTAGGACGGGTGCAGGAAAAGCTGAAAAGTGAAGAGAATCAAAGCCTCTCCGTTAGCGATCTGCGAGAGGCCATCAACTTAGAGCAGCAGCAAGACTCGCTTTTTTTTTCCATTCGAGCTGTGAGTGATCGACCAAGATTGGCTGCTTATATAGCGAACACAACATCACAGGTGTTTCAGGAGGCTTTGGCAGAAAGTCAGATCCCTGGTGAAATCTCGATTACCTCTGGTGCGACCGCCAGCAGAAACCCAATCTCTCCTAACCATAAATTAAACCTGATGCTGAGCTTCTTTGTCGGTGGTTTGGCAGGCTTTCTCTTTATTCTGCTGCGGGCAAGCTTTGATCAGACGATTAAATCAGAGCAGGCGATTTACGAGATTTTTGGCACCAATACTTTGGGGATCATTCCCCATACCACCAATGTGGACATGAAGATGTCTGCGAAAGACAAGGATCTTCTGAAAAAGAATTTGTCGGAGGATTCTCTTAGTGTGTCGAGAAGACAAAGAAAACGAGTCTAAAGTTTAGGAGCGGGCGTATTCATGAAAGTAAGAGAAACACGGTTAATTTCGATTGAAAATAGATTTTCACCAATCACCGAGCAATACCGAAATGTACGAACCAGTATTCAATTTGCTGCCTCTGCAGGCGACCCCTTAAAGCTGCTTTTAGTGACCTCCACGGAGCAGGAAGAAGGAAAAACCACCTTAGCCGCCAATCTAGCTGTTGTGATGTCAGAGACCAACAAGAAGGTTTTATTGATTGATGGTGATTTGCGGAGAGCTACTGCCGGAAAATATTTTAATATGCGTTCTAGCCAAGCCGTTGGTTTGAGCACCTTGTTAAACAACGGAAGGAGTTCACTGAACGAAGCAATTCAACGGACTCAGGTGAAAAATTTAGATTTTCTGCCTGCAGGGCCGATTCCGCCCAACCCATCGGAGCTGCTGAACTCCCTTCGATTGAATGAGCTTTTTAGCGAGTTAGAGGATCAGTACGATGCCATTATTGTGGATTCACCACCGTTATTGGTAGTGACGGATGCGCAGATTTTTTCCTCTAAAGTCGATGGAGTGATCTTAGTTGTTCGGGAGAATCGTACGAAACGAAACAATTTGATAAAGTGTAAAACCTTACTCGAACGATCGAAGGCACATCTGATTGGTGTTGTTTATAACGGGGCCAAATCCATGGGGGCTGGAAACTATAAATACTATAAGTATTAGAGGGGGTGATGGATGAATAGGCGGCGTTTCAACGAAGATCAGGAGAAAAGAAAGGGGAAAAAATAGTGAAGAAAAAGAAATTAATAACCATTGGGGCAAGCAGTTTAATGTTACTGAATACAGGGTTAATGCCTGTCGTGTCCTTAGCTGAAGAAAAGACAGCAGACACAGAAGAGGTAGCACCAGAACAAGCAGATAAGCTGACAACAGACAGCTTACCTGAAGCGGCTCCAGAGCAAACTCAGGAGTCAGTCCAAGAAACACCAGAAGCAACAACGCCTTCTGCGGCAACAGAAGAGCCTGAAGCAACGACAGAGGAATCAACTGCTAACAATGAACAAAAAGCAGATTCTGGCAGCCTTATCCAACCGATGGATCTTGGATTAATCGCATGGGGGAAAATCGGCCTAAAAACATCTACAAACAAAGAACTAGTGATCAATAACCAAAAAACAGAGGGGATCTTAACCGTTGACTTAAACATCACACAATTGGCCAACATGGGGATCGCGGATAAAACCTTCTATCAAGTGAAATTACCAAACGAGTTCAAACCATTGTTAGAAGATCCACGTTTTATTGATTATATCTCTGGAGAAATGAAGGCTTACAACTTAGGTATTCCGATCAAATCGTATACCTATAAATCAACAGATATCAAAGTAGATCCAGATAACTGTTCATTGATCATCCAAAATCCTAAAATCACAACCATTATTGGGCTTTTACCACATGTTTACTGTTCAGTAAATATTGACCTTGGTGGATTTGTGACAGATACAGAAATTCGTATTCCAAACTCATTGGATGGTAAATACCATTTCAATACAGCTTTGACGCAGGACAACAATATCGTTGACTGGACAGTCGGCGGTGGTAAAGAATCAAGCGGTTATTTAGAATACAAACAGCTTGACCCTGCCTATGGAACAGAAAAACCTGTTCTAACAGCTGAAAACCGCAAGATTATTTTAGGTGATGATTTCACTGGTTCATTTGCTATGAAGGGTGTATCAGCGATCGATAAAGAAGACGGTGATATTACTAAAAATGTTGTGATTACTGACAATCAAGTAAGAAGTAATGTACCAGGCGTTTACCCTGTGACCTATAAAATTACGGACAGTCATGGATTGACAGCTACAAAAACAATTGAAGTTACCGTTGGTGAAAATTCACTACCCGTTATCAACGCTGAAAACAAAGTCATCGAAAAAGGCGAACCGTTTAATCCATTAGAAGGCGTTACCGCTCACGATGAAGAAGACGGCGATTTGACTTCAAAAATCATTATTAAATCAAATACCGTCAATACCAATGTCGTTGGCAAATACTTTATCACGTATTCAGTAGAAGACAGCCACAAAGGGATTGCGACAAAAGACATTGAAGTAGAAGTAAAAGCTAGCGTACACGGAATCACACCGAGCGACTACACTGTCGGAGAAGGTATGATTACTGGTACCTATGAAGGAAATGTTTCTTATCTTGAATTTTATGTAGACGGCCACTTGGTTTCAAGCGGCGGTACATTGAAGGATGGCAAGTTCACGTATGAAGTAAGCAACGGCTTGATCAAGAAAAATTCGAAGGTCGTTCTCGTTGCCTATGACAAGGACAAAAAGAAATTAGATGAAAAAACAGTCAAAGTATTGTCTAATTACAGCGGAACAATTTCAGCATACGATTATACGATCGGTGATGAATACATCCGTGGAACTTATACCGGCGATGTGAAGAAAGCCAAAGTTATCGTTAACGGAAAAGTTCTGTCATTAGGTGGTACTTTCAAAGATGGTGAGTTCAGCTATTGGGTTGGCAAAAACGCGATTAAAGCGGGCGACAGCGTATTGATCAACGGCTATGACGTTGATGGCGATGTGCTAAGTCAAAACAACAAAGTGAATATTCTTGCTGCACCAGAAGCAAAAGGAACGATCACACCAAACAAATTCACTGTCGGTGCGGTTGAAATTACCGGTACTTACACAGGCGACGTGAAGAAAGCGAAATTGTACGTCAATGACAAATTGATCTCACAAGGCGGCACCTTCAAGAACGGTACCTTCACTTACTATGTGGGTCAAAATGTCATTTCAAAAAGCTCAAATGTTCGTTTAGTTGCTTTCTCTGCTGAGGATAAGGAATTAGACAGCAAAGTCGTACAAGTAGAATCAACTACTTCAGGTACTCTTTTAGCTGATGCTTATACAGTTGGTGATGAATACATTACTGGTACGTACAGTGGCGATGTGAAGAAAGCGAAAGTCATCGTAAACGGAACAGTGTTGTCTCTAGGCGGTACCTTCAGTAATGGCCGCTTCACTTACTGGGTCGGAAAAAATGCCATCAAAGCAGGCGACAGCGTATTCATCAATGGCTATGACCAAAACAACGTCGTATTGACGCAAAACAATCGTGTGACTGTGAATCAAGCAGCTGCACAAAAGGGCACGATCACACCAAATAAATACACGGTTGGAAATGGAGAAATTACCGGAACATACACAGGCGATGTGAAGAAAGCGCGTCTATCAGTAAACGGCAATGTCATTTCTTGGGGCGGAACCTTTAAAAATGGTACCTTCACTTACTATGTCGGCAGCAGCATTAAAGAAGGCGATGTTGTCACATTAAATGCTTATGGAGAAAATGATGTCCTGTTACAAGAAAACGTGAAGGTTTCCTTTACTAGCTCCTCTTACACAGGCAGCATCTCACCAAATGCTTACACAGTTGGCGCGGTTGAAATCACTGGGATTTATGTCGGCGATGTGAAGCAAGCACGTCTTTATGTAAATGGCGGCTTGGTATCCATTGGCGGAACCTTCAAAAATGGTACCTTCAGCTATTATGTCGGCAATGCGATCAAGAAGGGCGACAGTGTTTACTTGGTTGCTTATGATCCAGATGGTAAGGAATTAGATAGAAAAACAGTTCAAGTGAACTAGCGAACGGAGATTTTGGATGAAAAAATTATTATTAAGTATTATTGCGGTTTGTTTTCTCTTAACGGGATGCGAATCTGCGAATAATAAGCAAGTAGATAACAGCGGAGAAAGCACTGCTCCAGTTGCTAAAGTAGCAGTAAAAGATGGATTAAACGAACCTTTCACAGCGGATGGGATTGAAATGAAAATTACTGACGTGACCAGCAGTGAGTCTGTGGACCAAGCCAAAAAGCCGAAGCAGCTGATCACCTTTACAGTAGAGTACAAAAATATTGGTACTGATGATAAAGGTATGGGTGCGATCGATTTTCGACTGGTGACAGATAAAAAGGATAAAGCCTACAGCGTCACTGAGGAGATGGAGGCATTTGGCGGAGTCTTGAAGCCAGATGAAACCGCTAAGGGCAAGTTGTATTATCTGATCGGGCAAGGAGAAAAAGCGAAGCAGCTAGAATATGCTCCAGCAGGTAAAGCCCTGAAAACATGGAATCTAAAATAATTGATTTTTTCATTGTCCGATATTTCGCAAAGAGCAATGGATCTTTTATTGATTAGATCCTTAATCCGCTAAGTTTTGTATGAAAGTGAAGGATCTTGAAGGAGGAACGCTTCTCCTTCAAGATTCTTTGTTGTAACAGAAGAATACGCATAAAAAGGAGATACATATGCCGATGAAAGTATTGTCAATTTTTGGCACCAGACCAGAGGCGATCAAGATGGCCCCCGTAGTAAAAACACTGGAAAAGGACCCGCGCTTTCAATCAAAAGTAGTGGTTACAGGTCAGCACCGCGATATGCTGGATCAAGTATTGGATTTTTTTCAGATCACACCGGACGCAGATCTGAATATTATGAAGGAAAAGCAAAGCTTAAGTGAGATAACGACACAGATCATTGAACAGCTTTCGCCGATACTGACAGCGGAAGCACCAGATATTGTTCTCGTTCATGGCGATACGACCACGACCTTTGCGGCGGCATTGTCCGCTTTCTACCAGCAAATACCTATCGGTCATGTAGAGGCGGGCTTGCGTACCTGGGATAAGTATTCCCCTTTTCCAGAAGAAATGAATCGCCAACTGGTCGATACTTTATCGGACCTTTGCTTTGCTCCGACCAAGGAAAGTGCTGAAAATCTACAGAAGGAAAATCATCCGCAGGAGCAGATTTTTGTTACAGGAAATACTGCGATCGATGCGATGAAGTATACGCTGAAGGAAGACTATTCCCACCCCGCTTTGGCGGCTCCTGATAAAACTCGACTGCTGGTGACGATGCACCGTCGAGAGAATATCGGAGCGCCGATGACGAGTGTTTTTCAAGTCTTGGCACAGCTGGCAAAGGAAAAAGAGGCGCTAGAGATCATTTTCCCAATGCATAAAAATCCTGTGGTTCGTCAATTAGCCGAAAAGGAGCTGGGGACACTAACGAACATTCAGCTGATCGAACCGTTGAACCTATTTGATTTTCATAATTTCGCTCAGCGCTGTGATCTGATTCTGACCGATTCTGGTGGCGTGCAGGAAGAGGCTCCGTCTCTTGGCATTCCCGTGTTGGTCCTGCGTGAAACGACGGAGCGGCCAGAAGGAATAAAAGCAGGGACCTTAAAGCTCGTGGGCACAGATCGAGAAACGGTTTATCAGGAAACCCTGAAGCTGCTCGAAGACAAGGAAGCTTATCAAAAAATGGCTCAGGCAGTGAATCCTTACGGTGACGGCCAGGCCAGCGAACGAATCGCTGATATCCTAGCGCAGAACTTATAGGATGATCAAGTAATGGAGGAAGCAAATGGGGAAAAAGAAAAAGCGCAATACTCAGATGCGTAAGCAGAAGCTGAAGAAAATCCTGATTACGTTAGTGAGTATCCTGCTCTTCCTAGTCCTGCTGCTGACGGCTGTCGGCGCAAAGATTCTGTATGATGTAAAAGAAACGACCGATGAAGCCTATAAACCCGTAGCGAGAACGCTGGCTTTAGATCCGGTTGATTTGAAGAAGCAGGAGCCCTTTAGCGTATTGCTATTAGGGGTCGATACAGGCTCTTTGGGCCGAACAGAGCAGGGACGTTCAGATACGATCATGGTAGCGACAGTCAATCCGGCTACTAAGAAAACCGTTCTAGTCAGTATTCCACGCGATACCTATGGCGAGATTGTCGGACATGATACGATGGATAAGATCAATCATGCGTATGCCTTTGGCGGGACAGCCATGACAATCGCCACCATTGAGAAATTAATGGCTATTCCCATCGATTATTATGTGACGATCAATATGAAGGGCATCGAATCGCTGGTGGATGCCGTGGGAGAAATTGAGGTCTCTAACCCTTTCGCCTTTACCTATGAGGAAACCGAATTTCCAAAAGGACCACAGTTTTTAGATGGCAGTAAGGCATTAAAGTATTCCCGTATGCGCTACGATGATCCGGAAGGGGATTACGGACGGCAAGCCAGACAACGTCAGGTAATCACTGGTATCCTGAAACAGGCGGTCAGTATCAAGGGACTAAGCAGCTATCAGGAAATTCTAGCCAGCTTAGACAGCAATATCCAAACAGACCTCTCCTTCAAAAATTTAGAGCTGCTGGCAAGAAACTATCGTGGAGCCTTCCGCACGATTCAATCTGAACAAGCAAAAGGGGAAGGCTTCATGCAGGACGGTGTATCCTATCAACGAATTTCACCTGATGAATTAGCCAGAGTTCAGGGGTTGTTAAAGGAGCAGTTGAAGAAATAAGTTTTTAGTTATTTGAAGAGGGGAAAAGCAGAGACTGGAAAAGCCAGTTTCTGCTTTTTTGCGATATTAAAGGTTTACTTTAATTCGATAGAGAGCTTTCTCTATTTATTAATGAATGATAAACGTTGATATAAAAGCCTTTTGATGCTATATAACAACTTTTTGAAGTTTACTTCAATTCGCTTATTTACTGACGCTAATCCTTTAAAACAAAACTCAGTGCATTCGTTTCTTCTGCTATAATAATTGCATATCAGTGATTAAAGAGAGGAAAGAGACGATGACGAACTCTAAGCAGGTTTATCTCCGATTAATAAACAAAACCGAAGATTACATCGAGGGTCATCTCAAGGAAACGATCACGTTAAGCGATCTGGCGAAAAATGCTCATTTGTCCGACTTTCATTTTCATCGAATCTTTAAACAGTATTCCTCTGAGACCGTCAATGAATTCGTTACGAGGTTCAAGCTAGAGCGTGCCGCGATTTTTTTGCGGGTCAATCCGAAGCTATCGATAACGACGATTGCGATGGAATATGGCTATACAGATTCCAGTTCCTTCAGCCGCTCGTTTAAAAGACAATTTGGCGTCAGCCCTATGAACTATCGAAAACAGCAAGAATTGCCAAGAAATCCCGATTGGTTCATGGAATAATCAATCATGTAAAAGAGAAAAACAAGGAGGAGATTCCATGATTGAACCAATTGCTATTACTACAGAGGAACTATCGAATCAAAGAATCATCTATATTCGCTTTCGAGGCAGCTATGGAGAATTCAGAAAACAAAGCAGGAAGTTGTTAAAGGAGCTGTTTGACTTCGCCACCGAGAATAATGTGATCGTTCAAGACGAAACCAAGGTATTAACGATGTACGATGACAATCCCTTTGTCACGCAGGAAAAGAAGCTGCGCACCAGTGTCGCGATGACTATTACACAAGAGGCAAAAGTAATTGAAAGCGGAAATGTTTGCGAGTCTAGCATTTCAGGGAAATTTGGCGTTGGACACTTTGAGATGAACGCCAAGCAGTACGGCGAGGCCTGGCAGTATATGTATCAAGAGTGGCTGTTTAAAGACAAAGCTACGTCCCGCGATACCGTCCCATTTGAAATGTATATCACCGAACCGCCAAAGAATATGAAGGATACCAGTTTGACGGATATTTATATCCCGATTGTTTAGAATTTGATAGGAAGAATCAGCCTGTGTTCTTTGGATCATGGGCTTTTCAGTTTTATGAAGTTTAAACTTTGATGTTTCTAATAGTTGAGGCTAGAGGTGAACGTTATTGGCTAAATTAGTAAAACAAAATAAATAAGATAATTACAGGAAACCGTCTAAGCATCACACTTTAATTTGTGAGGATGCTTAGACGGTTTCCTTATCGATTGAACATTTCTCAGAAATAAATTCTTATTTAGTAATTACTTGCTCTGACCTGAAAAATGATGAATCTTTTTGTAATTCATATCAGTCACAAGATCAACTGAAAAATTATCCAGATGGTATACTACTGACCATTCTGTTTGCCATTCGCCATTCCAGGTAATTTTTACTTTTTCAAGCAATTTCATGGCCTCGGCTGCCGTTAATCTGTCGTTGTTTTGATTTAATGTTTTTTCTAAAGTGTCGTAACGGTCGTGACCGATCCCCACGTGATAGTCCTCTCCTTGAGAAAGTTGGAAGTTAGTCGCTAGCTGTGTAGGCAGAACAGTCATTTTTTGCTTAGCCCAATCAACGATCACTGATTTCCCACTTTTATCAGAAATGAAGAAATGATAGGGCTTGCCGGCAGAAGAATTCATGTCGTATTTTTTTAATAACATGACAGCTTCTTCAGTGGAGGCTGCTTTGTCTAAAAGCATGCGAACAGCCAAAGTTGTAATAATGGGTGTTTTTCCATTGTTTTGTTTTGTGGGTTCTGTTTGCAGCTCTAGTACAGAAACACTTAAGCCTTTCTCGTTCATGCCATCGACACTTCCATATGGAGCAGCTAAGATAGCTAGTTTTCCTTGAAGCGTTTCAGGCATTGTATTTTGCTCTTTGGCTACACCGAGATGAGCCAAACTGACCATTGAATAAGAGGCGAATCCTTTCTTAGGCTTTGTATGAACGAGAATCGCGCCTCCTTTTGCATAGTCGAAATTTCTACCAACCAAATGTTTGCCTCCTGGTGTGACCGCTGAGAAGGCGCTGCAACCAAATAAATCTTCCTTTGTTTTTATTGGATAACCAAAAAACAATTTTTTGGAGAGCTGTTTTTCCAACTCATTGACGCTGTCTATGTCACTGGTTAATAGTTCATCAAGTTTGTAATCAGCCGTATATTCAACCCGATAGAGGTCTCCCTCTACTTTTTTTATCGTACTGATTGTCTTGATTCTAGAAAATAAAATCAATGCGAGAATTATCAGTAATAAACCGATCCCGCCTAAAAGAAACGTCATTTTTAGTTTCACTTTAATTCCTCTTTTCTTCTTGATGAAATCATTGTATGATGTTACTGCTTTTATCTACAATGGTTAATAAACAGCCATTTTGTCGGTTATCCGACAATGGAGGACTGATTTGTCTGATAAGGAGAAAAAAAGGATGAGTAAAAATGATCGTCGAGTACGAAAGACGAAAAAAACGCTACAAGAGAGTTTAGCAGAGTTGTTTAGTCAAAAGAGACTTGAAAAAATTTCCATTCGCGAATTAGTTGAACATGCGGATGTTCATCGGTCTACTTTTTATGCGCATTATGTTGATATTTTCGCATTATATGCTGAAATCGAGGACAAGGTCATCGTTCAATTGAGCACTTTGATCCAGGAAAATTTTTCGGCAGATTTTAAAACGTATTATCAAATTCTGTTCGATTATTGTGAAAACAATCGAATGTTTTGTAAAATGCTTTTTAGTCATCATGCACCTGCAACCTTTCTGGAACGTCTAACGGAACTATTTAAAATTTCTTGTTTAGAAAGCTGGAAAGCACTCCTTGATACAGAAGACATCACTGAAAATCTCCTGTATCTTGCGGATTATCACGTTCAAGGAAGTCTAATCATGGTTCGTCGTTGGGCAGAGTCAGATTTTTCCTTTTCACAAAAGCGGCTTATCAAGATGGTCGCAACGATTGAGGAACAAATCGAAGTAGGGATAGTGTCTGGTAAACTGTTGGAATAAATGTCACCGATGCCTGTCAGAAAAGCTTATGAAATACTTAGAAATAGTGTGGAAGAAGCTTCCTGTGATATAGTAAGCCTGTAATTTCGTATCAGGATCTCAGTTCTACTTCCAGGATTAGTAGAATGACATACGAGGTGAGAATCAAATTTACCACAGTACGAACTAGGAGTGGAACTATGCAAACCTTAAAAGAACGGATTATCGCTGAAAGTAAGCAGCTAGGAATAGATAAAATTGGTTTTACAACCGCCGAGCCCTTCGATTATTTGGAGGAATCATTGATTGAACAACGCTCACTGGGACATACTTCTGGTTTTGAACATCAAAATATTAAAGAACGGCTGTATCCAGAAGAAACCTTTGAAGACCCCAAAAGTATCATCGCGATAGCTCTGGCCTATCCAACCAAAATCCACGAAAAAGTTCCCCGTGATGAAAAACGTGGGCAATTTGCTCGTGCATCGTGGGGCACAGACTATCACTTCATTTTAGAAGAACGACTGAAGAAGCTGATCGCCTTTATCAAAGAACAGGCTGAAACAGAACAGGTTCAAGCAGAGTGGTGCTTTGCTCCGCAGGTCGATACAGGTGAGCTGGTGGATGTCGCAGTCGCGCAACGAGCGGGTCTGGGTTTTATCGGTCGCAACGGCCTGCTGATCACAGAAGAATATGGTTCCTTCGTGTATCTTGGCGAAATCATCACCAATATCCAGTTTGAGCCAGACCAGCCAGTGCCCAACGGCTGCGGCGATTGCACACGTTGTATTACGGGTTGTCCAACGGGTGCCTTATTAGGAGACGGTCGGATGAATGCGAAAAAATGTCTCTCTTATCAAACACAAACCAAAGGCATGATGCCAGAGCAATATCGAAAGAAAATGCGCAACGTGATTTACGGCTGTGATATTTGTCAGCTCGTCTGTCCATACAACCGTGGCAAAGATTTTCATTTTCACGAAGAGATGGAGCCAAAAGTCGATGAAGTCTATCCAAAAATGACACCGCTCTTATCCATCTCAAATCGCGAGTTCAAGGAACAGTTCGGACACTTGGCCGGCTCTTGGCGTGGGAAAAAGCCGCTGCAGCGCAATGCACTGATCGCCTTAGCCAATCTTGGTGGGAAAGAAGCACTTCCAGAAATCCGTGCCTGTCTACAAGACCAGCGTCCAGTCATTCGCGGCACCGCTGTCTGGGCATTAGGCCAGCTGACAAAAAAATCGCCAGAAGAGACAATTCGTCTATTGAAGGAATTAGAAAAAACAGAAACCGACCCAGAAGTTTTGACTGAGATAGCAGACGTTTTGGAAAGGCTTAGTTGAGGATGATGAGATCGAACACGAATAATGTGTTTGATCTTTTTTTGTTTTGAGAATTTTTTTATAAAAAAAGTCATTTTATTTAAAAATCCCTCGCAATTGGGGTTTTTATTTCCTGAAATCAGCTAGTCCGCATCGATTACCCCATTGTATAATAATGACGGGAAAAAAATGTTGGTGTTGAGGAGGATGAAAAGGTGAGAGTAGAGTATCAAAAAACAAAATTATCTTACGGTGGCTATCGACCAGGGCGTGTGATCTGGATCACGCTATTGAACGGACAAAAGGCAGAGAAGTTCAATCTATTGGACCGAGATGGAAACGTTTTATATAGAGTTGAACAAAAAAATGATGGAGATGGAGTGATCGATAATAAGATTACTTATGAATCACTAACGGAAGAACAAAAAGAAGAAATTCAACGAATCCTTGAAAAAAATGAACCCCACTATAGTTGGGATAAAGAAGAAATAGAGGAGGCATTGAGGTATTTTGGCTATGAAGTTGCGCGCCTAGATGATTTAGTGAGGTATGCGCGAAAGAGTAATAAGCTTGTGGTTGATTACGACATTTACTCAAGCTATGAAGAAGACGAAGAAGGAAAAGAAATCGATGATCTGTCTGCTATAGATTATTATGAAGTTGGCTCGATAACGAGAGAGACGATCGAAAATAATTTAGTTCAAAAACTTCTGGAACACAAGGAATGGGATACGATCGAAATGAAGATCATCGAGAATGGGCAGATGGATAGTTATTTGCTGGAATTTGAAGAGCGTGGGAATTGAGGGAAGAGGTAAGTCTCCACTGAAAGCTCTTTTACTTTGATATGCGCCCCCCTATATAAGACACTGAAATATATGGTGACTTATATAGGTTTTTTTGTATGGATAGAAGAATAACGCCCGAAGAACGATTGTCTTTTGTAAAAAAAAAGAAAAACCTTAATAAGGCTTTTCTGTCATAAAAACCGTAGTATAAGGACCATTGTTTCCAGGCGGGGTAAAAGCAAAGACCGTTTGCCCGCTGTTGTTCATATATGCGTAGATTTTTGTATCATTTGATGTGGGTGTACAGGTTTTCTATTTTGGCATTTGAATACGGCAAATCTAGGGTTAAGCTAATGCTGAATTTATATTTTATAAAGGCTTTTTTATATGTTGCAGTTCTTTTGGAACGGAATCGAACATCCATCCTTCTTACAAGTTTAAAAAAGGTGTCCACCTCTTTGTCGTGAAACGCTTGAAGATTTTCTTGGTAGAAAAAGTGCGCGATTCGCAATTTATCAGATATAGAAAGTAGGTGACCCACGGCTCCACTTTCAGCAAGCTAAGCCCAACCAAAATTGCGCCATTTGGTCTATTTGTCATAGACAAGTTTGTTCTGTCGTTTGATCAGAAGCATTCATGTCCGTCTCGAGGATATTTACATTCAATCGTGCACGTCATTCAAATTTCATAAAATAAAAAACGAGGAATTGTTTTTTCCGTGAAGGAAGAATGTCTAGTAATTTTCCGCTGGGGAGAGGAGAAGGTAATCTGAAAAGCAATCAGCTCCTCGACTCTTGGATTGAAGTAAGGAGCTGATTTTGATTCGTCATATAGACTAGAAACAATATTCTTGTTTCAACAGGATTAATGGGTCTATTTTATATATCCTTAATTACTTTTTTTCCAAAAGGAGATAGCTCAGAAAAAATATCCTCATTTTGAAGCTTCTTCAATTTATTTTCGGTACCTTTTATTTCTTGATAGTCAGTAATTTTGTTACGAACTATTTGAATATCTTCTTCAGGAAACCCTAGATCAGTTAATATTCGCTCGTAACCATCAGGAGAATTTGAATAGTTCTTAATCATATTTATACTTTGAATAAAAGCACGATTCTCCATCGGATTAAACAAACCTTTACTATCAAATAAATCATAAATCGAGACCATTTTCATCATTTCAAATTTAATAAATTCGTCGATTTGAAATAATGTGTCGATAAATAGATTAATGTCAGTAGCAGTGTACTTTGGATATCTATTAGTAAATCTGGAAATCACGCTTTTCATCCCATTGGTGGAAGTTAGTAGAAAGTATACGGCATCGAAATTCAAATATTTCTCGGTTTCTGTATGTTTAGTTGCAAAAGAGTAATTTTCAATTTTTAATCCTCTGAGATAGTTGTTAACTTTTAGTATTGAAAATTTTATATCATGAATCACATTAAATTCTTTAGAGTACTTTGTGATTGTATCGTAAACAACTATAAACCTTTCAAGTATTTTGAACTCAATACCTGCATCAATTACTTCTGGAAACGTAATTTTATACTCATCTAATGCGTTTGATAAGCGTAAAATGTTTTCTTTAATCTCACCATCACTTTCTTTTGATAAATAGAGGGTTTCATCTTCTGAATTCTTGGTAAGTATGTTTTCATTCTCATAAAGTATGTTAAGGTCGATCCATTCATCAGGATCATATAGGTCCAGAGTTTCTCTATTAGTAATATAAATTTTTCCAACTTTAGGATTCTCTATGTTCAATCTTCCAACTCGTCCGATTAGATTATTCAATTCAAAAACGCTTCGTGGAGTATCATAAACTACCAAACTATTTGTGGGGGTATTAATTCCCTCCACCAATGTGCTAGTACATAGTATAGTATGAATACTACCTTTAGCATACTCACTTTCAATATACTTCCTTAAAAAAATTGGTGTTTTTCCATGATGAATGCCAATTCCTTTTTTCAAAAAGTCCACGTAATACCAGTCAGGATGAATATTTTCTGACATCCACTTTATGATAGGTTCATCGAAGGACACCTCAGGTAAATCAGTAGGATTCTCATTAAGAAACTTGACTATTTTGCTTGGTGAGCCAAAATAAACAAATCTTTTATCACCACTTTTCCCAAAATAGTCTGTAAAGGATTCGTCAAAGATTACTTTATTATAAACGAGATTCAAGTTCGTGATGAATTTTTGAATTTTTAAATCGGATCTTGAAAAATCCACATTTCTAATAAACGGACCTAACAATAGTATTTTTTCGGATTTTTCTATTAGATATTTGTATGTGTAGTTCATTTTTATTAATCGAGCATTATTGTTGTTAATTTTTGAATCTGCATTCAGTTTATAAATTTCATCGTAAACTAAAAAATTGATATTCTTAGTATCCAAGTATTTATGAAATAAATCCGCGTTTATTCGTTCAGGAACTACGATAATAATCTTTTTTTTTTCTGAATAGTATTGTTCCAATTCAGAATCTGATGTTATGAGAGTGTATCTATCTTTAAAATAATGAAAACATTTCTTTCTTAGTTCATTCATTAATGCAATTGTAGGAACAACGAAGACTGCATCATTAATAACTTCTGAATTTCTAGCGATATATTCTAAAGCGATAAAGGTTTTACCAAAACTAGTGGGGGCGCTAATAAACAAATTTTCTCTGGATAGTATATTTAGACACTCTTCTTGTTCTTTTGTAAGAATAATGTCCTCATCAAGAAATGACTTCCTTATTGCTTTTCCAATTTTACTGAAAAAACTAGAATCCTTAGAGTATATATCCAGATCGGTAATACTTAAGAATGGTTGAGGAACTTCTTTATTCTGATATATAT
>ERZ1026976.214-NODE-214-length-25317-cov-10.554390_pt1 | contig 25317 bp, 30 predicted proteins | sample MGYA00519293_ERZ1026976 | MGnify/ENA primary metagenome ERZ1026976 (study PRJEB26926, sample SAMN06164671) | human gut metagenome | biome: ENVO:00009003; feature: ENVO:2100002; material: ENVO:00002003 | host: Homo sapiens | place: USA | collected 2012 ... | reverse complement strand
TACGCGTCTCGTGGGCTCGGAGATGTGTATAAGAGACAGGTATTATACTGTCAATGATATTAGTTTTTTTATGTATCTCTTTTTTTATCATGGGCCTTGGCATTCCGAGAAAGTATAGTTTTTCTTCGCTTGCTACAGTCGCTAGCGCGATTTCATGTTTCTTGTCTGATGATCAGTGTTCAATTTATTTTGTTGAATCAGAAACTCAGTTGTATTCTGGCCTTCCATCGTTTATTAGAACTGAAACTATTTGGATATTTGATGATCTTTATAATGGCGACATTTTAACATGCAAATCAAAAAAAATTGATGATAGAACATGTAATTACTTACAAAGCATAAAAAAAGAGAATCAAGAGATATATTTAATAAATAAGCAAAGGAATAAAAATGTAGTTCCACCAAAGAAAATAATAAGTAATTTTCAAGAAATAAAGAATGAAATCACCAAATTTTGATATAGTGTTGAGATGTCTTATTTACATGATTCTAATTTTGATACTTTTTTGGAAATCGGAAGAAGTCATGTTATGGAGGGAAAAATGATAAAAGGGATCGTTTTTGATTTTGATGGAACTTTAGTTGATAGTGAGAATTTTGTGTATGAAGCCATTCATGATTTTTTATATCAGGAGTATGACTATAATTATACTCAGGAAGTCTATCAATTATCTATTGGGCAAGTAGAAGGAAATTTCATCAAGGATCTAGAAAGAAAAGTCGGACGAGAGATCAATCAAATAAAACTGAACGAAGCAATCAAACTAGCACAAAGTTTAGGCTATCGTAACTTATCTTTGCGACCAGGAATTGAGGATATTCTTATGCAGTCCAAACAAAATGGCCTGAAGTTAGGTGTTGTGTCGAATTCTTCTATTGAAGATTTAAATTTCTTTTTCAATTACCATTCCGAAGTTCGAAAGATATTTGATACAGTTATAACGATTGAGGATGTAATAAAGGGTAAACCAGCACCAGATGGATATTTATCTTGTATTTCAAAGTTAGGATTAACACCTGAAGAAGTAATTGCTATCGAAGACAGTCCGACAGGCGCTTCTGCTGCGCTTAACGCGGGAATACCAACAATGATATACCCCAATAAGCTTACTGAAAAAATGAAATTTCCTGCTGAAGGAAAAATAATTGATAATGTAAAAGAACTAACTTCGAAGTTATTGTGTTTAAACTATTGAATGCTTTAACTTGATTTTATGTATACTATCACTAGTAGGGGAAAAGTATTAAGGATTTTGTATCCTAACCTATTTCTTATTGAATCCGATTGGACTATATACTTCAATAGTTCGATCGGATTTTTTAATTATTGAAGTCGTTAATAGAACGATTTTCAAAATTAAAAATATACAATTTAACAAACAATTGTGAGTAGAGAAAAACACCAAAATGATTTATGTAAACCAACTTATATGATAGAAAAAGCCAAACCCAATTTGACCTATATGTGCTTTAAAAGTAGACTAAATAGAGAAAGTGGTGGTATAGAATGAAAAAGGAGATTTTGAAGTATATTGAATCTCTAACTAACGAATCAATTTCTATTGTAGATGAATCATTTGCGGCTTCGGCTACTGATATTTGTGAACGATTTAATATTAAACGTAACACAGCAAGCAGATATCTGAATGAGTTAGTGACAGAAGGATATTTGATAAAAATTAACACTCGACCTGTTTTGTTTTTGAGCAAGCGACATACAGAAGAAAGCTTAGATGTTGAGTGTGTGAAAAAAAACTATTCTTCCTTTGATGAGCTGCTACATTACAATGAAGAAGATGTCTTTGACATAGTTATTGGACGAAATGGCAGCCTTAGAAATGTGATTGACCAATTAATTTCCGCAGCAAACTATCCTGGAGGGCTTCCGATTCTTTTTCAGGGAGAATCTGGAACAGGTAAAAGCATGTTGGCTAGAAAAGTATACGATTTTTGCTTACAACAAGGGATCCTCGAAAAAGATTCGCCCTTCGTTGTTTTTAATTGTGCACAATACTTTAATAATCCTGAATTACTTTCAAGCCAGTTATTTGGTTACAAAAAAGGTTCTTTTACAGGAGCAGATAATGATCGTCGCGGATTGATTGAAGAAGCAGAAGGCGGTATTCTTTTTTTAGATGAGGTTCATCGGTTGTCTCCAGAGGGGCAAGAGAAATTGTTCATTTTGATGGATCAAAAAATCTTTAGTCGCATTGGAGAAACCGAAAATAAGAGGAAAGCCAATGTTCGTTTGATCTTCGCTACGACAGAGGACGTTCAATCAGTTTTTTTACCGACCTTTTTAAGAAGAATTCCCATGGTGTGTAAACTGCCTAATTTTTCAAATCGTACATATAAAGAACGAGAAGATTTAGTATACTTAATGTTCAAAAATGAGGCCAGTGTTTTGAAGATTTCTATTCGAGTGTCAAGCACAGTAATTTATATTTTGACTCATTCTGAACATAAAGGAAATATTGGGGAGATAGAAAATTTAATAAAACGAATTTGTGCTCAAGAGTTTTCTTTTCAAAATGAGAAGAATCCGATTGATATACGACGGGCGTCTATTCCAAAAGAGTTTATTATCGACAATTTGGAGGCTCTAGATGGGAAGCGTTTCATTAATGAACCGATATTGTTTACACCTTCAATGGAAATCAGAGTGTCAAAGGAAGAAACTGTATTCAATAAATACGCAGATATCTTCATGTCGCGGGTTTTAAGATCCTTCGCCTTATTAACAGAAAACAAAATCAATCAAAATGATTTTAGAGAACAAGTTTCTTCCGATTTGTATTCGTTTATTGATCAATTAATCTTCAATGATTCAAATACTTCGCAAGAAATTCTAAATTATATGATTAGACAAATTCAAGAAAGCTTCCAGATGGTATTGCACTCAAAGAATAATCTTTTTAATGGAAACGACATATTTATTATTGCTCATTATTTATTGAAAAGGAATGATACTTTACGTTTTAGCGTAAATGAACGCGAAATAAGAAACTTATATAAGCATCTTCAGAAAATGATCAGGCAAGATACACAAACGCTCTTTCAGATGCTCGAGAACAATTTAGATATTTCATTAAGTGAGTTTGATAAACTTTTTATTCTTTTAACGCAATTAACGGGAACTGTCAATCAGGTAGAATCAAAAAATTTTAGTGGTTTGATTGTAGCTCATGGTTATGCCACTGCAAGCAGTATTAGCAGCGTCGTCAATCGGATGTTAAAAACACATATTTATGATTCATTTGATATGCCTTTGGATATAAGCACAGAAGAAATGATTGGACGAATTGAAAACTATATAAAGACTAATAATTATCAAGAAGGCTTATTAGTGTTAGTTGATATGGGATCACTTCACAATATCGGTAAAAGACTAGTTCAAAGCACATCATCTCCGGTCGTGTTGGTAAACAATGTTTCTACAGAAATGGCTTTGTGGGGAGGCAGTTTACTTCAACAGGGCGTTAGTATGGTTGAAATATCCGAAAAAATGAAAGAAAGTGGTAAGATTCATTGCCAGATTATTTATCCTGAAAGAACAAAAAAGAAAACGATTATCATTTCTTGTAGTACTGGATATGGGACTGCGTTAAAGTTAAAGGAAATGTTTACAAAAATTGTCCCCAAAGAAAGTTCAGTCTACTTTATCGCTCAAGATTTTGAAAAAATACTCCAAAACGGTCTGGAGTTGGAGGTATTTAAGACTAATGAAGTCATCGGTTTAATTGGTACTAATAATCCTCATATTGACAGCTTACCATTTATTTCTATTGAAGATTTATTTACCGACAAGGATAACCGTCTATTAAAATTGTTAGAAACACACACCACAAAAGAGTTAGCTGAAGTTGTGAATAATGAAATGATCAAGAATTTATCCTTGAATAAGATTATTGATTCATTGACAATCTTAGATAGTAATAAGATTATTACTCAAATTGAACCTTGTTTGGATTCGTTGGAGCGATATTTGAATAAACAATTAAACAATAGTCAGAAACTAAATCTTTATGTCCATATTAGTTGTATGATTGAACGATTAATGCGTGGAAAGAAAATGGATTCCTTTCCGCAGGACGGATATTTTAGAGAAAATCAAGAACATTTAGGATCATTAATCAGTACCGCTTTTCGCCCGATTGAACAGTTATATAATATTTCACTGCCAATCGAAGAATGCTATTACATCTACAATATTACTCAAAACCTTGATTAACACTAAAATTAAACTCGGTGACACTAACTTAATGAAAAGTTAGTGTCACTTTTTTTGTGTAAACAGATAACTAGCGCCACACAAAGCCTGTTACATCAAGTATTCTGTAAATTTAAACTAATTGGCACGCCAATTGCTAATAGTAAAGTGAAGAGGAGGAATTCTATGAGAAGGATTATATGTATCAGTCATGGGAATTTGGCTAAAGGAATGACTGAAACAGCGAAAATGATTGTAGGAGATTTTAAGAACATCGATTATTATTGTGCCTATTCTAAAGAAGATGAAGATATCGAAAGAGAAATCAATCGTATTATTGAAGAAAATCATGAGAATGAACTTTTCGTTATTTCAGATATTTTTGGTGGAAGTGTAAACAATGAATGGATGAAGAAGATAAACAAGGATAAGAATATTCATCTAATTGCAGGCATGAATCTAGCATTTGTCATTGAACTATTGGTGTTAATCGGTGATTCACAAATGAAGGGAGACGAGGCAATTTTAATGGCAATGAAAAGTGCTACAGAAGGGTTTATTTATTGTAATCAGTTAAAAATGAATATTTCAGAAGATGATTTTTAGGAGGGATAAACATGATTAAGCTAGTTAGAGTTGATCACAGATTGATTCATGGTCAAGTCGCCTTATCTTGGACTAACAGCATAAAAGCCGACTGTATTTTAGTTGCAAATGATATTGTCGTAACTGATCCATTGCAAAAAGCAACACTGAAAATGGCTTGTCCGCATAATATTAAAGTAGTAATCAAGACGGTTGAGGATTCGATTAAAGCTATCAATTCAGGAAAAACAGACAAGTATAAACTCTTTATTGTCGTAGGCTCTATCGGAGACGCCTATCAATTGATTAAGGAAGTACCTGAGATTACTAGATTAAATCTTGGTGGTACTAAAGCTCGTGAAGGTACAAAAAATATCTCAAAAGCAATAAATGTTTTACCGGATGAAGAAAAACAACTTAAGGAATTAGCTGCTGAAGGGGTCAATATTGAGATTCAACAAGTGCCAACTGACTCCATTATCAATTACAAGTAGAATCAGGAGGAAAAAAATGATTATTCCAATGCATGAATTATTGAAAGAAGCAAAAAAAGGAAAATACGGGGTAGCTGCTCCAAACGTGTTCAATCGTGAAACTATTGAGGCTTGTTTCTTGGCTGCAAAAGAGTTAAGAGCACCAATCATTTTGGACGTTGCTGGGGTACATGGAATTTATGAATGTGCAGATATCGCTCGTTTTTATGAAAGAAGATATCCAGAAGTACCTGTTGCACTAAACTTAGATCATGGTGGACCATTTGAGGATCTTGTTAATGCAATTCGTGCTGGATTTAGTTCAGTTATGATTGACCGATCTCAAAGCAGCTTTGAAGAAAATGTTAAAGAAACAGCAGAAATAGTGAAAATTGCTCATGCTTGTGGCGTTTCAGTGGAGGCCGAGCTAGGTCATGTTGGTCAAGCGTATGAGTATGATAAAACTCGAGATACCGGATTGACTAGACCTGAGGAGGCTGCTGAGTTTCTAAAACAAACCTCAGTAGATTGTTTAGCAGTTGCTGTTGGGACTTCACACGGTGTTTACAAGGGAGGCTGCAAAATTGATTTTCCACTACTTGATACACTTGCTTCACAAATTGAGCAACCATTAGTTCTTCATGGAGGTTCTGGATCCGGTGATGATAATTTACGCATGACAATCGAGCATGGAATTCAAAAAGTCAATTTGAATACAGATTTAGTTCTGTCTGGTCTAGATAAAATTCAAGCCTGTTATGAAAACAATTTAGAAATTAAGGTGCCAACGGGAGCAAATATGGACGAATTTACCACTAAACGGATGAACATGCAGCAGCTTTACCTAGTCGGCGCTGAAGGCTACAAAGAGAAGCTCAAACACTATATGAAATTGTTTAAGTCGGATGGACAATGGTAAAGATGATCGATCGATTTGCACCGATGAATCTTACTTATCAAAAATTTCAACTCCAAACATTTTTAAATGATGTTTCAGAAGTAGGATTCACTAAAATCGATCTGTGGACCTGTCCGACACACTATTATGTTGATAATTACTTTCATAGTGATACAGATCAATTGAAAAGACAGTTGCAACAAAAAAAGATGTCTATCAGTTGTATCAGTCCACGACAAAGTTGTCCTAATCCTTTTCATTTAGCTGCAAAAGACAAGGAGATGATTTGCCGCACAAAAAACTATTTTCAACATGTTGTGTATAGCGCTCATGAACTCGAGGCGCCTAGAATCATGATTACTTCTGGTTGGTCGTTTAATGATGAAACTAGAGTAGAAGCATGGAAAAGATCTGTTAGTTTTTGTAAATGGTTATGTCGCTTTGCAGAGTCTTATGGAGTAAAAGTCGCTATTGAACCTTTGACTCCTCAAAGTACCAAATTAGTAAATTCGATGGGAGAAATGGAGAAATACATTGCCGATGTAGATGAACGTAATTTAAAAATTATCGTTGATACAGGAACAATTCGACGAGAAAAAGAAAGCTTATCTCAGTACTTTCAAGTTTTTGGAGAAAAAATTGATTACTGTCATCTTACAAATTATAAAAAAGGGCAATTTGCTCATGTAGATTGGACAGATGGCGAACTACATCTGGCGTCAACCTTGAAAGAAATTGAGCAAAATCATTATCAGGGTGATTTTTGCTTGGAGTACACGCATAAGGATTATTTGAATAATCCTAGAGAAATATATGAAACCACATATAATCAACTATTAAAAATGGAGGAAAACAAATGACAAACTCAATATCGACAAAATTTGCAGTTATTACTGAGAAATTCATTGCAGAAGTTCATGAACGAGATATTCCTGCGTTGAAAGAAGACCAAGTATTGGTCAAAGTGAATGCATGTAATCTTTGTACTTCAGAATATGGTGTATGGGATGGAGCAAGACTTGGGAAACAACCATTACCTATGGCCTTCGGACATGAATATAGCGGTGTGATCGTTAATATGGGATCAAAAGTAAAGGGCTTTAATATTGGAGATACAATTGGTGTTGGTTACGATTGGTGTGGTGAATGTGACTTTTGCCAAGAAGGAAAAACAAGTCAGTGTCCACATCGAGGCATTATGAATATTGCTTCAGACGATGGCTATTATGGGAATTTTGGTTGTGGAGAATATGTAGTTAAAACTTATCGAGCGTTATGTAAGATGGACCCCTCGGTAGCCCCATCAGAAGCAGCTTTTGTTGAGCCGGCAGGTACAGTTGTAGAAGGTTTGCGTAAACTAAGAGTAGAAAAAGGTGAAACAATAGTAGTTATTGGTGCAGGCACAATGGGAATTCTAAATGCCTTAATTGCACGCGAGATGGGATGTCGTGTGATTTTAACCGAAATGATGCCTAAAAAAATTCAAACAGCAAGAGAATATGGTTTCGATGTTGTCGATGTATCGAAAACAGACCCAGTTAAAGCAGTAAAGACGCTAACTAAGGAAAAAGGAGCAGATGCAGTAGTCGTTGCGGTCGGCGCTACATCAGCCAACAATCAAGCCCTAGAGATGATTAAACAGATTGATGGACGAATTCTTTTATTTGCCGCCGGATATCCTGCACCGGAAATGAATATTGATTCTAATACGATTCATTACAGAAAGATGGAGCTTCTAGGGACGTTCAGTGCAGATATAGATGATTTCCAATATGCAGCAGATCTGATTAGTGAGAAAAAGATTGATGTTTCCAAGTTAGTTGAGAAAAAATTCTCTCTGAAAGAGGTTCAATCTGCATTTGAGGCAGCAACAGTCCCAGGTGCTTATCGAGTTAGTATCGTTTTTTAGTAAAATAAAGGAGGAGAAACCATGTTACAAGCAGTTCTCGCAGGGTTAGTATTAGGTATTTGTAAAATGGATATGTTCTTTGGATACTGTTATCTTTCACGACCATTAGTCGCTTCAACATTAATGGGATTAGCGTTGGGAAATGTGACCCAAGGGATCATTATCGGGGGCGTTCTTGAGGTTATTTTTATTGGTTCGTTTCCAGTAGGTGCAGCAGTCAGTCCCGATGGTGCAGCAGCTGGGGTTATTGGAACAGCATTTGCGATTATGACCAACTCGGGCGCTGAACTTGCAACCGCTTTGGCAGTTCCTATTGGACTTTTAGGCGGCTTTCTATTTATTGTAGTAAAACTCTTTAATTCTGTTTTTTCTACAGCTATGGGTAAACAATTAGAAAAGAGTAAAATGAAGGCGGCTTCACGAATTTATATTATTGGCTGTTGGATTTCTACGTTTGGTATTTATTTTGTATTTGGTCTATTAGCTGTCTATTCAGGAAGTGGTGCGGTCCAAGCTTTTGTCAAATCAATTCCAGTTGATGTGATTAACGGTTTATCTGCTGCAGCCAATTTATTACCGGCCATTGGTTTCGCCATGCTATTAAAGATGATTATTAGTAAGAAGATGTCTCCCTTCTTTTTTATTGGATTTATGCTCGCTGCGTATTTAAAGTTACCAACGATTGCAATTACTCTTTTGGCTGTAATGTTTGTAATTATCATGCTAACACCTCACAATTTGAATACTTCACCCGCGGTAGGACAGGAGGATATTGACGATGACTTCTAAATTATCAAAAAAGGATTTGAATCGAGTATTTGTAAGATATATTGCACTGAACTGTATGAACGACTATCCAGGACAGATGCACAGTGGTTTCACGTTTTCTATGCTTCCGTCATTAGAAAAAATTTATGCGGAGCATCCTGAAAAATTAAACGAGTCTGTGATGAGACATCATGCTGAATACTTTAATATAACACCTTCATTGGCGGGCTTTCCATTGGGAATTACGTTAGCGATGGAAGAGGAAAATGCTAAATCGGAAGATTTTGATGTAACCACAATAAGTGGTATGAAAACTGCGCTAATGGGACCATTATCGGCTATCGGAGATACGATTTTCCCTGCAACACTTCGAATTATTGCTACAGCGATGGTAACTGAGATGGCTGCGAAAGGTAGTATGTTAGCTCCTATTATCTTCTTGCTGGTGTATAACATTCCTAACTTTTTAGCAAGATTTTATTCTTTAAAATTGGGCTATAACTTGGGTAGTGACTTCATTATTCAATCAGAAAAGTCTAATATCATGCAAAAAGTTTCGTATGCTTGTTCTGTTGTGGGCTTAATGGCTATTGGTGCAATGTGTGCTTTTAATATCAAAATTTCTACCCCGATTGTTATTGGTGGTTCAGTAAAAGATGGCGCAATGAAATTGCAAGAGACCTTAGATAGTATTTTACCAGGAATGCTCTCGTTGATTCTCGTTGGGATTATTTACTGGCTTTTAGATAGGGGTGTGAAGGTTGTCCCTTTACTATTAGGTACAATGGTTGTTGGTGTTGCTTTGTTCATGTTGGGAATTATAGCTTAAGGAGAAATAGATATGAAGAAAGCATTAATCATCGGAGCAGGCAACATAGGGCGCGGCGTCGTAGGCTATTTATTAAATCGTGATGGCTATCAACTTTCATTTTATGATGTTCATCCAGAGCATTTGATAGAAATGAAGAATTTGGGCGGTTACTCAGTGTTTGTTGACAATAATACTAGACAGACAGAGTTTCATGTATCTGATTTTTCAATCATAGATTCGAATAGATTATCCGAAGCGTTGCAAGAACATGATTTTATCTTCTGCTGTGTATATGAAGGAGCATTTAAGAGTATTGCAGAAACCCTAGCAAAGGCTGTCCAAACTTGTGAAAAAAACAGGTTTAAAAACATCATGCTATGCGTTAATTCACTAGGAGCTCCCCAAAAATTTACTCAATATATCAGCGAATACTTGAAAGGTGATCCTCTATCATTGGAATATTTCAATGAAAAAGTTGGAATAAACCAAGTGATGGTTCTTTCAGCAGCATTATCGCTTCCAAAAGAGTTAAGTGAAAATTATCCATATGCAGTGATGATTACTGCTAATCCCCATCTAGAAATTGATGGAATAACCTTTACGGGAAAAAAACCAGAAATTTCAGATGTTGATTTTGTCGATAATGCTGAAGGGAGAATCTACAGGAAGGTATATGTAGGCAATATGCGTCATACTATGGCCGCCTTTATTGGAGCAATAGAAGGATTAACGTATGTTTATGAATCGCAACAAGATCCACGAATTAGGCCTTGGCTGAAAAAAGCGTTTGAGGAGGCACATCAAGCAATTACGTCTACGTATGATTTTGATACGTCAGAAGATCAATATTGGGTTGACTATATGCAAGAAAAATTAAATCAAGACATTAAAGATCCTATTGAGAGAGTCATTGCTAATCCAGAATTGAAACTTGGTCCCTCGGAACGGTTTATTGGTCCTGCTAAATTATGTTTAAAGAGAAATATTTTACCAATGTATATCGCAAAAGGGACGGCTTACGGACTAAAATATCTGCAGGAAAAGGACGAACGTTCAATTGATGAATTATTGGCAGAAGTTTGTGGTTTAAATAAGGAGAACGATTTCGTACTTTATCAATTAATAAAAAAACAAATTGAGTTGATTTAAGTAGAAGGAGAGCGGAAATGAGATATAAAAAATTTGGTAGCAGCAATTTGGAAATTTCTTCTGTTGCAGTAGGAACTTGGGCAATGGGAGGAGAAAACTCTGCAGGAGGAAGCTTTGGAGAAGTAGACAGAAATGAATCCATTGCAGCAATTAAAACGATGTTAGATGGAGGAGTAAATATTATTGATACTGCTCCAATATACGGCGAAGGAGCTGCCGAAGAAATTGTAGGAGAAGCAATTAAGGGGTATGATCGCAGCAAAATTTTTATTGCTACAAAATTTGGATCTTATATTAGTCATTTTGATGGAAAGCCAGTTCGAAACAATAAATATGACGCAATTTTAAAAGAAGTAGAAGAATCTCTTGAAAGATTGGGGACAGATTATATTGATTTCTATCTAATGCATTGGCCAGATGTGAATACATCAATTGAAGAAACAATGGCAGCATTAAATTATTTGAAAAAGAATGGAAAAATTCGTTTTATTGGTTTATGTAACTCATCAAAGGAACTTATCGAAGAAGCTTTAAAATTTGGAGAAGTTAATGTTATTCAGCCGCCATTTTCTATGGTTAATCAATCACAAAAAGAACTGATGGAGTGGGCAGAAGCTAATGGAATAGCAACTATGACTTCAGGTTCATTGGGAGCAGGGATTTTGACTGGAACCATTCGCGAATTACCAAATTTTGACGAAAAAGATTTCCGATTAACATTTTATCCGTTCTTTAAAGAACCTACATTCTCAAAAATTATGGAGTTACTAGAGACATTAGACAAAGTTGCTCAAAAATATGATAAACCAGTTGCACAAGTTGCAATTAATTGGTCAACACAAAAAAGTTTTGTAAATACTGCTCTTTTAGGGGTTAGAAATGCAAAAGAAGCGAAAATCAATTGTGAGACATTCCAATGGCAATTGGAAGAAGAGGATATTAAGTGTATCGATGATGAAATACTTCGCCTAGAAATTGGTAATTAAATGATTACACTTTTTCAATTTTCTCGTATGATTGATGTAACTCTTTCTCATGCCGGAGCTACGTTGGATGAAACATTGGAACTAATTAAGTTAGCGAAGCATCATCATTTTTTATTCTATTATTGGACCGCGCTGTTATGTTCCTTTGATGGAAGAAAGTTTAAAAGGGACAGACACCATAGTCGGGGCTGGCTGTAGCTTTCCTGCTGGACATGATCCAACGTTAATAAAAGCAGCATATGCGAAATTCTTAGTTGAGCAAGGAGTAAAGGAAATCGATATGGTATTAAATATTGGTTTTCTTAAGTCCAAAATGTATCAAGAAGCTGAAGAAGATATACTTGCCGTTAAAGCAGCTATTGGAGAATCAATTCCTCTAAAATGTATCATTGAGACGCCGGTTCTTACTGAACAGGAAATTAGGGAAGCCAGTCACATAGTATTAGATTCGGGTATAGAATATATATAAACGGCTACCGGATTTCAAGGGAAAACGACGTTACATCATGTAAAGATTCTATCTGAAGAGATACGTGGAAAAGTCAATATAAAAGCATCTGGTGGAATTAATAATAGTGAAGCTATATCTCAAATGTTGGATTTGGGGGTCTCAAGATTTGGTATTAGCCTGTCGAACGTGATGAAGATCATAGAAGAATTGCAAAAAGAATAATATCTTGAAACCTTATAGGGCTTAAGAAAAGTAATATTCATAATAATTTTAATCTTCGAAAAGAATTTAAAATCATAGAAACGAGGATATCAGAAATCACTTTTCGATTTCTGAGAGAGTGTAATATAAACCGTGTAAGTAACCATCAATCCTAGGCAGGCGGTTGCTTCGCGGTTTTTCTTTTTCTACAATACGATCAAGAGGTGAGTACACGATGGCTAGAAAGAAAAGAAATCATCCTGATGCTGAGAAGTTAGCTGAATCCATTTTGAATGCCTATCAATCCAAATCTAGGATATGCAAGATGCTTTAAAAGACGTGTTTGGTCCCCTTTTTGAAAAGATGCTTCAAGGAGAATTGAATAATCATTTAGGTTATGATGCCCATTCTAAAGAGCCTAAGGAACACGATAACCGTCGAAATGGCTATGGAAATAAAACACTTAAAACCAGTTTTGGTGAAGTAGCTATTGATGTTCCTAGAGACCGGGAGGCTTCCTTCGAACCAGAGTTAATTCCTAAGTGAAAACGAGATGTTTCCGACATCGAAGGGAAGGTTCTTTCCATGTATGCACGAGGAATGAGTCAACGAGATATCGCCGCAACCGTCGAAGATATTTATGGCTTTGATATTTCCCATGAAATGATTTCAGACATCACTGACGCTGTTCTTCCTGAATTGGAAGAATGGCAAGCCCGTCCATTGGCCAAGTGCTATGCGTTTTTATTCGTTGATTGTATGTATGTTACTTTACGAGAAAATTATGAAGCCAAAGAATATGCTGTATACACCATTCTTGGCTATGATCTTAAAGGAAACAAGGAAATCTTAGGACTATGGCTAAATCAAACAGAATCTAAAAATCGCTGGATGCAAGTATTTGATGAACTGAAAGCACGTGGTGTCGAAGATGTTTTTTTCATTTCGATGGACGGAGTTTCTGGTCTTGAAGAAGGCGCAAAGGCGATCTTTCCATTGGTAATTGTTCAACGCTGTATTGTTCATCTTGTTCGAAATGCATTGCGCTATATTCCAAGTAAGGACTATAAGGAAGTCTGCCGAGATATGAAAAAGTTCTACGGGGCTTCTTCTCTAAACGCTGCACACGCTGCTTTTGACAGTTTTCAAAATCGGTGGTCTCATTATTCTGGTGCTGTAGATGTCTGGAAACGGAACTTTGCACATGTTGAACAACTCTTTGATTATGGTAGTGCCATTCGAAAAATTATGTACACTACCAATGCGGTTGAAAGTGTCCATTCCAGCTTCAGAAAAGTCACAAAAAAAGGAGCGTTCTCTAATGAGAATGCACTCCTAAAATTACTTTATTTATGCACGAAAGAATTACACACGAAATGAGCAGGAGGTCGAATCCAGAACTGGGCTATGGTGCTTAATCAGTTAATGGTCAATGAGTCCTTCTCCTCTAGAATTGAAAAGTATGCGATTTACCTTCCGTAACAACGGTAGGTTTATTCAACTATGTGTCCCATCAAAATTTAGCTGATTTTAAAAATAGCCAAGAGAATTATGGTTGTTAAAAACTCTTAACTATTTAACTTCCACAGTTTAGTTGACAAACCCTAGAGACGAGTTTTTCAGATATTTGTTAAGAACTAATCAAATTTTTTTTGATTGGCTATCTTTACTGCATGGATAAAATTGGAAAAAGTCGGATCATCCAGTACTTTTTTTATCAATCCTTCATTTTGCATAAAAGATGCTAAATAGTCCCAAAATTGTAACTCTTTTGGATTGTTTTTGGCGATCGAAACTAGTAGCACAATTCTTACCATATTCTGATTATCCCAGGCAACATCATTATTTAGGATTGCAACGGACACGAATGTGGTATCTGAGATCGGTGTTAAAGCATGAGGCGCAGCCACACCGTTACCAAAATATGTACTAGTCATTTCTTCACGATTTTTTACTGAACTTACAAAGCTATCGTCAAGCTGGTAGTTAGCTACTGCGTTGTTTAGAACAATTGTCAATAGATCTTCTTTTGAAGACAATTGCCCTGAAAAGAAACATTTTTCGTTAAATTTTTCTAATACTGATTGAAGAGAGGAGTACCCATTTAGCGTCATCTCTATTTTACGTAAATCTTGTTCTGTAGGGAAGAGACTGATAGTGGGAATCACATCAAGATGCTTTCCCATATGTCTTTCTGTAGTAAAGATAGCATCATAATCTGCTGCTTTTATTGAGTTATTAATCATTTTTGGTGATACAAAATCGATAACTTCAATTTGTTTTGGTAGCCCATGAAGAATTTTATGTTTCATCAAAATAGTTTCTGATTTTCTAAGAGGTGTAATGATTAATAGTTTTTTTCCGATAGATGTGGATAGATAATTTTCTAATCCATAATTAAAATAAAGCGTTAAATAAGAAACTTCATCTTTTGAAACAACTAATTGAAATTCATTTCGAACCAGCATTGAAAAATAAAGAGCTATATCATGAGCTTGTGGAAAAGACTGATGAATACTAGCATCGAGAGGATTAGTCAATTGAGTACCAGATTGAATCCGATAAAACAAAGGGACTAAATGCAAAGCTAATAATAATCTTAAATTGTCTATGGAGTCGAAGTTAATAGAGAACTTTTGATAGATGGATTCAAAAGCTTGGTCGATAAAATGATTGACCTTTTCTTGAATATGATCATTGCCAGTATAATCAATTTTTCCCAATATGATTAATGTTAAAAAATTTAACTCATTTTTATAATGTTGTTGTTTCATCAGTTTTTTTGAAATAAAAGTTGATAAAATTTCATCTGCAATCAGGTATTCAGTAGTAGAGGAGAGCTCTGATTCAAATGACTGTTCAATATAGTGATGATGTTGTGTACGCTGTAAAGAATTAGAAACATGAGCAGTAATATTTTGTAAGGTTTCTTGAGTAACACGGTATTGATATTTGATAAAAGTATTAGCGACCACATTATATATTTTGTTCGTGTCCTCAAGAAATGTTTGCCTCAAAGTATAGTCTAGCCCCATTTTTGCAATACATGTTCTCTTGTTCAATTCATTACCAGTAATTCGATACCCATGATTGGTTCGATATTCTAACTTTAAATCGAATTCCTCAAGAATCTTTTTTACCTCGCTAACGCTGTTATAGAGAGTTGTTTCACTTACGTAGAACCTGTTTAATAAGTCATGTTTGGAAACGTAGTGATTCTCTCTATCAAACAGAAATTTGATAATCCCTTCTATTCTACTATTTTTAGTATTTACGTTGTGCCGTTGTTTCTTTTTCAGAACGGAAATTAATTCATCAAATTGTTGTTCATCAATAATAACCAATTTGGTCCCTTTGCTGGAAATTGTTTCCAGTTTGAAAAAAGGATGAAGCTCACTATAATTTCGTATAGCGGCTAAGTCATTTAAAGTGGTCCGCACACTGACATTCAGGAAGTTTCCAATATCTTTAGCGGGCATATATGTATTTAAGTTGAATGAAAAATATTCTAATATTTGAAGCTGCCTATTTGATAACATTCTCAAACACCTCCTTTTACTTATATTATATAGCACTCCATTCGTTTTTTCTTTCAGATATTTCAGGAACATACATGCAAAATGGTGAATCAATTTTTCTGTTTAACTGCAGGAATATCCCTGCAATAAATCGACAAAAAATGACCTTTATTAATGATAAAGTACAACTGTAGAAGATATTACGGATACTACTAAACATCGTAACAGATTCTAAAACACAAAATATAGTTTAAGTTGGACTGTTAATGAAGCGTATTATCAATTTATGCTCAACGTAATGAGTTGAATAATGGCGATCTTTTACAAGTACATTTATTGAGGAGGGACTTACTTGTTTCCAATATTGATTACAACACATGGAAATTTAGGGAAAGAACTGATTGAAACATCGAAATTAATTATGGGAGAGCAAAAAGAATTATACTTTTGTAGTTTGCATCAGGGAGATGATTACGCTGCGTGGAGAGAAGAGTTGGAAAAAGTATTGATAAAGATTGATACAGGAAAGGGGGTTCTAGTGTTAGTAGATCTATTTGGCGGGAGTCCATCTAATTCGATAGCACTACTATTAAAGAAAAGAAATATTAATTGTGTTACGGGTGCTAATTTACCGATATTGATTGAAGCTTTATCAAATAGAGATAGGGTTTCGACAATTGAAGAGTTAGTGGATTGCTGCGTTCATATCGGGAAAGACAGTATTTTTGATTTATCAAGTTTTTTGACAGAAAAGTTTTTGAATCAAAAGTAATGTTTTACATCATTGAAAGGAGGGAGAAGAAGATGGCAAAGATCAAATTAGTTCGGATTGATAGTAGATTGATTCATGGCCAAGTGATTACGAAATGGATTCCTATCACTGCAGCAAAGCAAGTGATTATTATTGACGACGATCTGTCACAGGATGAGTTTATGGGAGATATTTATGCTTCTGCAGCACCTAGGGGGGTTTCGTGTCGAGTCATTAGTGTAGCTGATGCTGTGAAAAGTTGGCAACAAAATCAGTTTGGAGAAGGGAATACCATGATTTTGTTCCAAAACATTGAAAATTGTTACAAAGCATTTAAGGAAGGCCTACCTTTTAAAAATTTACAACTGGGAGAAATTCCTATGAAAAAAGGTCGGGTAACGGTATTTAAGGCAATATCTTTCAATAAAGAGGAAGCATTGAAATTGAAAGAAGTTATGGATAGTGGAGTAGAAATTATTTTGCAACCAGTTCCGGAGCTATCAAAAGTAGAGTTCAAGAAAACGTTAAAAAAATTTGATTTGTAAAAAGGAGTGAATACTATGAGTTTAACTATGGCAATTGTTGCTGGACTATGGTATTGGATAGGCCCTGCAAGACCGGGGTATACTTTTCAACAATTCTTTTGTCAGCCGTTGGTAATGGCTTTGATTTTTGGAATTATTCATGGCGATGTAGCTCAAGCAATGATTATTGGAGCAGGGATTGAAATGGTTTATGTCGGTATGGTTCATACTGGCGGAAATATTTCTGTAGATGAATGTCTTGCAGGCACCATTGCAATCCCACTAGCGCTTACTTTAAATTTAGATGCAACGACTGCTATTGCTTTGGCTGTTCCTTTCGGGCTGTTGGGAAGTCTTATGGATCAGTTAAAACGATTCATCAATGGTTTTTTTGCAACGAAAGCTGATCAATACGCGGCTGATGGAAATGTGATCGGTATCCGAAATTCTGCTTGGCTTTATCCTTTGATTGTAGGTTTCTTTCTTCGCTTTCCGCCCGTATTTATCATTAATTATTTAGGTGCGGATTATGTTCAAAATATTCTTGAAGCTCTTCCTGAGTGGTTTACTCATGGATTGACAGTTGCGGGCGGTGTTTTGCCAGCGCTTGGTTTTAGTATCACTTTAATGATTATTGGAAAAAGAAATTATATTCCTTTTTTCATTATCGGTTTTTTCTTGATTCAATACTTTGATATTTCAATTATTGGAGCCGCCATATTCGCTACATGTATTTCATTGTTGATTGTATTGCTAAGGAGAGAAAATAAAACAATGGGAGGAAACGCATAATGGAAGCAACAAAAGATACAGAAAAAAAACTTGATAAAAAAGTACTTAATCAAGTTTATAATCGCTGGTATATGACTTGTGAAATGTCTAACTCCTTTGAACGATTACAAACAGTTTCTTTTTGTTATAGTATGATTCCTGCACTACAAAAATTGTATCCGGATCAGGAAGAGTTCAAAGAGTCATTGACTCGCCACATGACTTTTTTTAATACTGAAGCGATCTGGGGATCGCCGATCTTAGGAATTGTCTGTGCAATGGAAGAACAAAAAGCCTTGGGAGCAGAAATTCCGGATGCTGCTTCAACGGGATTGAAAACGGGTTTAATGGGACCCTTGGCAGGAATTGGAGATACTCTTACCTGGGGAACCATCAAAACGATTATTTATAGTATCGGAATTACCTTTGCAGCAAAGGGTAGTGTTTTAGGTTTTTTCATAGCAGCGATTTTCCCAATCGTCACTTATCTTATTTCACGGGCTATTTACAATTTAGGGTACACTGTTGGTCGTGATTCTGTGAAGACCCTGCTTCAAGGAGGCTTAATTCAAGAGCTGATTGACGGCACTGGTATGATTGGCCTCTTTATGATGGGGGCACTTTCAGCTCAATACGTCTCACTAAAAATCCCTTTGAAATTTGCCGTTGGCAGTGGAAATATCATTGCAATTCAAGAGATACTAGACAGTATTGCACCAGGCATACTCCCGCTGTCAGTTGTATTCGGCTTATATTTTCTCGTTAAAAGTAAAAAATTCAACTATAGTGTTATTTCAATGGGAACAATCGTAATTTGTTTGCTAGGTTCGTTGATAGGTTTATTTTAGACAATATAAAAATGGAGGTAACAATGAAAAAAAAATTAGTTATTGTGGGGGCAGGCAAAGAAGGTAAAGGCAATTTAGGAGATATGTTTTCTGAGAGCGGCAACTATCAAATTACGTTTTTAGACAAAGACCCTTTAGTTATCAATGCTTTGAATGAGGCGAAGAAATATACGGTAGAAGCATATTACGCGGATCATATAGAGCGACATGAAATTACAAATTATCAAGCTTATTTATTGGATGTTAATCATCCTTGTGAAGATGTTCTGCAAGATACTGATTTAATTCTATTGGCTTTGTATCCAGAAGATATTCCAGATGCTGCTAAGTTTTTAAAACGAGCTTTGAAGCAACGAATTGTAGTTAATCCAGAAAAACCATTGAGTATAATCAGTTGTACGAATAAAAACCATATCATGCCTCAGATATACCAAGAATTTGTTGAAAATCTAACTTTAGAAGAAAAGAATTGGTTTGATGAGAAAGTGGCCTTACGTGACATGATCGTTCGTCGCAGTGCGAATGCGGATACTACATCTGATCTCTTCTTAACTACAAAAATACTTGAAACACTTCTTGTTCAGAAGCCGCTAACTCTTGATGTAAGCGATGTCCAATGGATTCAACTGGTAGATGAACTAGAGGTCTTGAAAGACATTAAATTATTTGTATGTAATGGACCTCATGCAACGAGTGCATATGTTGGTCATTACAAGGGTTATTCGACCATTGAAGAAGCAAAAGCTGATCCTTATATAAAAGATATGCTTGAACAAGTGCTGGAAGAGATCAAAAATGCTGTTATTTCGGAGTATAGTAATCCCCAAGAAAAGCTGGCGATTTTTCTTGGACAACGACCAGATCCAGTTGAAGAAGAATCTGAGCTGATCAGTAGAGTAGCTTTTGACCCATTGAGAAAATTGTTTAAGGGAGATCGCTTAACAGGTGTTGCTCAACTCTGCGAAAAGAATCAAATCCCTTATGATTCAATTGTAAAGGCGATCTCTTATGGACTAACTTACGATAATTCTAAAGATAAAAAAGCAATGGAAATGCAAAATATTTTGAAAGAACTAGGGGATGAAGAAGGTATTAGTCGAATCTTGGGACTACCGAAAGAAAACCCAATTGTTCAAAAAGCTTTGATAGAATATCGAAACCTAAAAAGAAAACCATCTTTTTAAAAAGTATTCCTCATAAATATCTTAGTATAATAGCTATAAACAGCGACTGGGAAATCATATCTGATAGAACAGATAAGAAAAGGAATCTCAAAACTTCTTTCTTATAACGCCTGATGAAATAAAGGAAATGTTTGCTGACCGTTTCGGTTTTGAAACTTTAGCAGAAAAAATGGACAAGAACAAGATGTTTGGAAGTTCAACTATCATATATTGATCCAATATATGATAGTTGGAAAACAGGAAATCATTTCTGAGTATCCTTTTAGCCATAAACAGCGAGAAAAGTTGTATGAAATTAATATAACAGATTATGAAGAGGTCGATTTTTCTAATACTATCGACTTTTTGAAAGAAGATTTATTTTAATAGAAAAAGAAAAGCAAAATAAGCAAATTGAATAAGCTTTGGTTTGTCACTTTCTGTAATCAATTAGAATCATAAGTATATATTATTACTATGAAGCCTAATCATCTTAATCGGTGATTAGGCTATTTTTGTGTTAAAGGAGGATCAACCAATGTTCGATACACAAGAAAATCGCTATATCACGAGGGGAGTGAATGAACAAGTACCAAAGGAAATGCAGCTACGTTGTTTTCAATTGATTGATGAGAAAGTGAAACAAGCAGGTGTTCAGTTAGATTATCTACAGATATTCGAGTTCAATCGAGATGATCAGAGGGGAACGATCACGATTATCCATCGTCAAGAAGAACCATTCTTTATTGATTATCATGAATGTCGAATAACGAAAGATTTAGCAAGTTTCCAAATAAAAAAGCTGTGGGTGATTGATGATCATACACATCAGACGATGTTGTTACCGGAAGAATATTAATTATAGAGAGTAAGCACATAAGTAAGAAATTTCAAAAATTAACAGAGAGAAGGATGTATTAATGAAGAAAAATGAACCACAAAAACGGGTAAACGTTGTGTCCGTACAATTAGTAAAAGAATCATCACTATTATATGGCCCGAGGAGAATTACCAATACACGACTAGCTTATGAGCTTTTTGCCCCCTATTTGAAAGAGAAGGATCGAGAGTACCTTTATGTCGTTGGATTGAATACGAAGAAGGAGCCAACATTTTTGAATCTGACGTCAATAGGTACAATTAACCAAGCAATTGCAGTACCTAGAGACATTTTGAAACCAGCAATATTGGCGAACTCAACAAGTATTATTGTTGCACACTGCCATCCTAGCGGTGACACTGCAGCTAGCTACGCCGATATTGTTTTTTCTGAAAATCTTAGGAAAGCATGCAAACTATTACAGATTGATCTAGTAGACCATTTAATTATAGGTTGTTCGACTGATAAGTATAGTTCTTTAAAAGAACAAGGTTATTTAAAGAGTGAAGATTAACCCTAATGACTATAACTGGTCATTAGGGTTTTCTTTTTTGAAGAGAGGACGGATTGAAATGTTACATCAAGCAATCAACATACTGAAAGAACAAACAGGAATCGAAACGACTGAAAAAGATTGGGGATCTGAGACTTTAGGAGTGTTCCAAAACGAATTGGATACTGATATTCGAACTATCTTAAAAGGAAGCATGGCAGATTCTTCAAAATTGATCTCAGCGGATATGTATCTATTTATGGATAAACAAACTGGAAGAGATTACGTTGTATTCTTTATTTCGGATATAAATCATAGTCATAGTGAAACTGAGCTTGCAAGAGGATTATTAATTGACGGAGTACTTCAGTGGTATTCAACAGGTAACGCACATGATTAGTCCAGACGTTTGGAAGACGATTGCTGAATGCTTACAGGACATCTTAATGGCACTAGAAAAAAATGAGAGGGTTGATCTAAATGAAAAAAGAGAAATGGTTCAAACTAAAAGTCATCGCAAAAATTTTGACAGCTTTAATAGTAACATTGATTAACGCACAAATTTTATAAAGAAGGAGAGAATGAAATGATCAAGAAAGAAATCATTACCATTCATGCTGAAGCGTGGAGATCAGAAGATAACGTACACAAATATGTCTGGAGAAAACAATGGTATGAAGGGTTGAAAGAAGATAAAACCGGAAAGTTAGCGTTGGTTATCACGATACGTCCGACAAATACCTCTGCGTTTACAGAAGATTTAACCAGTCTATTAATCGAAAAAAACATTCGAAAGTTGGGTTTCAAAGGATTCGTTTTAGTCAATTTATTTTCTTCAATCCATGCAAAAAGTAAAGCAACCTTTTTAAAAGGTTCAGACGAAAATACTTTTGAAGTGATTTCCACAATTTTAAAGGAAAAAAGAATCGGTCAAATTATTTTTGCTTGTGGTTCGATTGTCGAAACTAATCCTCTTGCTATGGAACAAGCGAAAAAAATATTTACCCTACTAACCGCAGCACAGAAAGAGAAAGCAAAGCTCCTGTGTAATGGAACTACAGGAAAACCTGCACACCCTTTGTCAACTCAAGTAAGAGATCAGTGGGTACTTGATGATGTGGAAAAACTTTTTATTTTAGAATAGTGAAGGACATTCCTAAGGTGAATGTCCTTCATTTTGTCACAAGATAAGTCAAATTAGAAGTTTTATTATTATTAGTGAAAGTACTAACGATGAAGGAGGTAGTTCGTATTGGTAAAAAAGAGGGACCAGATATTTACTCTTGGCACAGTATTTATAAAGAATTGGCGCAGCTAATTGGAACAGAAGCAACGATCCAGATTTACCAAGAGTTTAAAGGAACTCAGGTTCATTTTCCTGTTCGATTGATTCGACCAGATGCATTACCGTATGTTCTTAACAATGAATACAATGGAAAGAATTTACGAAAATTGGCTCATTATTATGGCTATAGTGAAAGACATCTTCGAAGAATCATAACAGACAACAAGGAAAAAGCTGACGAAAATCACGTAAATGACCATTCACTACCATATCTATTGGATTTAACTAAAAATGAAAAGGGGAAAAAGAATGAAGAATGAAGAGTTAAAAACAAAATTATTGAGTAACTTGAGTATTGTAGGTGCAGTACTTATGATCGTAGGATTATTTATTGGCAATTTTTACTCGGCTGCTAATGGCGCTTTTTCGGGAGGCTACATAGTGAAGGGTTATAATATTTTTACGAGCATTTGGTATGGCTTCTTATTAGTCCTGATTCCAATCCTATTATTGATTGCGCCAAAAATCGAAGTTCTAAGTAAATCAAAGAAACTGATTGATTTTGTACTGCCGATTGTTTCATTGGTCATTGTATTCATTTTAAAGGGACAAATCGCTGAGGCTATAAGTATTTTTGGTTCGTCAACAAGTTCCTTTGGTACGGGTGCGTATATTTATCTGATAGGTAATATTATTTGCTTAGTATTGGGAGCTGCTAATTATTTTGGATTTAAAACAGATGTGAAAAGTATTCAAAAAGCGGTAAACGAAAAAAGCTTTGATTCTTTGAAGAAGGATGATGACGATGAAAAAGTATAGTGTACTTGTTTTAACAGTGCTGTTAGCTTTTACTCTTTCCGGCTGCAAGTCACAAAGCGGAGGGAATTCGTCGGTCAATAAAAAAGCAGCAGATAAATACGAAAAAACATATGGTGAAGAACGAGCTCACCAAAAGAAAGTGATGGATGAAGCCTCTTTTAATCAAAATGAAGGACAAAACGAGGCGGAATATCGTCAACGCTCGAAAGAAGCCGACGAAGAATTTTCTCAAGCCCTTGAAGACCAAGAAAAAAATAGTCAGCAGGCCACTAAAAACTATCTAGCTATTTTAAAAGAAGCAGAGTCTTTAGCTGAAAAAGGGAAATTCACAGAAGCAAAAGAAAAAATCCGTTACGCCGATTTACCAGGATCAGACGAAAAGGGACAAGCCGCAAAAGCAAAGGGTACCGATTACGAAGAACAGCTTCAACAACTGGAATGGTTACAGAAGTACGAAGAACAAGGTGTCAGTGGGTTAGATGCATCTGTTCGAGAAGATTCTAGAAAAGCAATTGACTTAGAAAATGGCTCTAAAGTACTGGCAAAACTAATCAAGGAAATGACAGAGCTGCTGGATAATGGTCAAAAAATGGATAACACCGCTTCTAATAGTTCAATAGATGGTTACAAGTCAAATGAGCTACCTGAACTAGCTATTACTGAAGGTGTTGATTCAACAGGTACGGCACAAGCAATTAATGGTGAAATCAAACTAAGCGGTATATACAGTGGGGGGGCCAAATATCTTGCGATCAATGATGGTGGTAACATTATGGGAAATGTTGAAGTAGCTAGCGATGGCAGTTTTGAAATCCATATTAACAACATTGACAAATTACCATGGGGATTTGATGTGATCCCTAGTGATAGTTTAAAAGCTGGACAAACAGATGTCATTTCTTATGATCAAGGTGAAGGAAAGTATTGTAGTATTAAAGTTGAATAGATTAAAAGGCTTGGGTGCGAAATAAGCTATCCCAAGCTTTTTTTGTTTAGTATAATATTTTTAGCTATATATTCAAAAAAAGGAGCATACTCTTATGGTGAAAATTATTAAGGATAGTGATGAAAAGGATAGCATCGAAACATTTGAACCAAAAGATACGTGTCAGGTAATTGAACTTACAAAAAAATGTAAATTAAAAGCTAGCGAAAATACTCAATTTATGGAACCAATTAAAAAGAAGTATATATATTGTTCATTTAATGATCTATTTCTTTTAGTCCCAATTTTAATCACAGAGCCAGATTCAACCTTGAGAAAAATTTCCACACTAGCAAAGGCAGGATTGACGAAAAAAAGAAGTACGTTTCGCTATGCTATGAATATCATGTCTAATAGAGAAGTTAATAGATGGTTTGAATTTGACTTGAGCAAAGGCGAGAATAAAACTACCTATTCTTTTAAAGATGATTCAAAACTTAATAATAGATTCTTCAAAAAGAAAAGAGCATTAAATGTTTCCTTGTGTCTTATCTTTTGTATGTTACTTACTGAGGACGGTCAATTTTTTGATGATCCGATTTTAACGAGTAACAAACGTACCCTAAAAAAAACCTCTCAACGTTATGATCAATATTATATCTATGCTAGCAAATTTCATCATAGGAATAAGGAGTTAAAATGTGAAGAAATGGAAAGTCTTCGAGAAATAGATAAAAAAATATGGCTTAAACAATATAGAACCTTTCTTGGAGACTCTCTAGCTTATAAAAATTTTTCTATATATGAAAATAATTTCAGTTTTTTATGTTATTTTTTTGCGTTCATTTTCTCTGTCTCTTATACACATCTGACGCTGCCGACGACGGAGAGAGTGTAGA
>ERZ1026976.210-NODE-210-length-25706-cov-5.681182_pt1 | contig 25706 bp, 24 predicted proteins | sample MGYA00519293_ERZ1026976 | MGnify/ENA primary metagenome ERZ1026976 (study PRJEB26926, sample SAMN06164671) | human gut metagenome | biome: ENVO:00009003; feature: ENVO:2100002; material: ENVO:00002003 | host: Homo sapiens | place: USA | collected 2012 ... | reverse complement strand
GCAGCGTCAGATGTGTATAAGAGACAGTCGCTGGAGTCAGTCATCTGCGAAATCCAGTTCTCGCGGCACGCCTGGTGATGGAACACAGCCCACACGTCATGATGATAGGTGAGGGGGCAGAGAATTTTGCCATTGCGCAGGGTATGGAGCGCGTTTCGGCGGATATTTTCTCGACGCCAGAACGCTACGCTCAACTGCTGGCGGCGCGAACGGCGGGTGAAATGGTGCTGGATCATAACGCTACCCCACTGGATGAGAACAACAAAATGGGTACCGTGGGGGCGGTTGCGCTGGATATGTCTGGTAATCTGGCGGCGGCGACATCGACCGGCGGGATGACCAACAAATTGCCGGGCCGGGTGGGTGACAGTCCACTGGTTGGCGCAGGCTGTTATGCCAATAACGCAAACGTGGCGGTTTCCTGCACCGGAACCGGAGAAGTCTTTATTCGTGCGCTGGCGGCTTATGACATTGCGGCATTGATGGATTATGGCGGCCTGAGTTTATCTGAGGCGTGCGAGCGTGTGGTGATGGAAAAATTACCGGCGTTGGGCGGCAGTGGCGGCTTAATTGCTATCGATCATGAGGGCAATGTCGCCTTACCGTTTAACAGTGAAGGCATGTACCGTGCCTGGGGATACGCGGGCGATACGCCAACCACCGGTATTTATCGGGAAAAAGGAGATACCGTTGCCACACAGTGATGAGCTTGACGTCAGTGACGTGCTGGCAGTGAGTAACCTGAACATTGCCTTTGAACAGGAACAGCAGCGCGTGAGTGCGGTGCGTAATCTGTCATTTCGCCTGAAGCGTGGCGAAACGCTGGCGATAGTTGGCGAGTCCGGTTCAGGAAAGTCGGTCACGGCTTTGTCGCTGATGCGTCTGATAGAACAGGCTGGCGGTGAGGTGAGCTGTGATGAAATGCTCCTCCGACGCCGCAACCGCCAGGTTATTGAGCTGGGTGAACAGAGCGCATCACAGATGCGCCACGTGCGCGGCGCGGATATCGCGATGATCTTTCAGGAGCCGATGACATCGCTAAATCCGGTGTTTACCGTGGGTGAGCAGATTGCCGAGTCTATCCGCTTACACCAGGGGGCCAGTCATGAAGAGGCGATGCTGGAAGCTAAACGGATGCTCGATCAGGTCCGTATCCCTGAGGCGAAGGCGATTTTATCGCGTTATCCGCACCAGCTTTCCGGCGGCATGCGCCAGCGCGTGATGATCGCCATGGCGCTGTCGTGCCGCCCTGCGGTACTGATTGCCGATGAGCCGACCACCGCGCTGGATGTCACTATTCAGGCGCAGATCCTGCAACTCATAAAAGTGTTGCAGCAGGATATGTCGATGGGGGTGATCTTTATTACCCACGATATGGGTGTGGTGGCGGATATTGCCGACCGTGTGCTGGTAATGTATCAGGGTGAGGCGGTTGAAACCGGCAGCGTTGAGCAGATCTTTCATGCTCCCCAGCATCCCTATACTAAAGCGCTGCTGGCAGCCGTACCGCAGCTTGGCGCCATGAGCGGACAAGAGTATCCGCGCCGTTTCCCACTTATTTCTTTACACGATCCCAGTCATGTTGAACCGCAAACCGAGCAGGACACCGTGGTTGAAGGCGAGCCTATCCTACAGGTACGCAATCTGGTGACGCGTTTTCCTCTGCGCAGCGGCATTCTTAACCGGGTAACCCGTGAGGTGCATGCGGTGGAAAACGTCAGCTTTGATCTGTGGCCGGGAGAAACGCTCTCGCTGGTGGGCGAGTCGGGCTGCGGCAAGTCCACCACAGGACGGGCGTTGCTGCGCCTGGTTGAGTCTCAGCGTGGAGAGATCATCTTCAACGGACAGCGGATTGACACCCTCGCCGCCAGCAAACTGCAGCCGCTGCGCCGGGACATCCAGTTCATCTTCCAGGACCCTTATGCATCGCTCGATCCTCGCCAGACGGTGGGATATTCCATTTTAGAGCCGTTACGGGTGCATGGATTACTGCAAGGTGATGCGGCGGCAAAACGGGTTGCCTGGCTGCTGGAGCGCGTAGGATTGCTACCTGAGCATGCCTGGCGCTATCCGCACGAGTTTTCCGGCGGTCAGCGTCAGCGTATCTGCATTGCTCGGGCGCTGGCGCTCAATCCCAAGGTAATCATTGCCGATGAGTCGGTCTCGGCGCTGGATGTCTCGATTCGTGGGCAAATTATCAACTTGTTGCTCGACCTGCAGCGCGAAATGGGGATCGCATATCTGTTTATTTCCCACGATATGGCGGTAGTGGAGCGGATCAGTCACCGTGTGGCGGTGATGTATCTGGGGCAGATTGTCGAGATCGGCACCCGGCGGGCGGTATTTGAAAATCCACAGCATCCGTATACGCGCAAACTGATGGCGGCAGTACCGGTTGCCGATCCATCACATCATCGGCCCCAGCGCGTGCTGTTATCGGATGATATCCCCAGCAATATCCGCAAGCGCGGCGAAGAGATTTCCCCCGTGTCACTACAGTTAGTTGGCCCGGGGCATTATGTCGCGCGTCCACAACCAGAAAATGCGCTTTCGCGTTTATAACAGGCAGACAGGGTTTAAGGAGAATAACATGACAAAAATTGTTGCTCGAAAATGGCTGGTTGCTGTGGGAGTGGCCTCGGCGCTGGCCGCCGCACCGGGCTGGGCCGCCAAAGACGTGGTGGTGGCAGTGGGATCTAACTTCACCACGCTCGACCCCTATGACGCGAACGACACGTTGTCGCAGGCGGTAGCAAAGTCGTTTTATCAAGGACTGTTTGGCCTTGATAAAGAGATGAAGCTGAAAAATGTGCTGGCGGAGAGTTATACGGTTTCTGATGATGGCCTGACTTACACCCTTAAGCTGCGTCAGGGCGTGAAGTTTCAGGATGGCACTGACTTCAACGCCGATGCGGTCAAAGCTAACCTCGATCGGGCCAGTAATCCGGAAAACCATCTGAAACGCTACAACCTGTATAAGAATATTGATAAAACCGAGGTTGTCGACCCGTCGACGGTGAAGATTACGCTGAAGCAACCGTTCTCGGCATTCATCAATATTCTGGCGCACCCGGCAACGGCGATGATTTCGCCTGCCGCGCTGGAGAAATACGGTAAGGAGATCGGCTTTCATCCTGTCGGCACCGGACCGTATCAGCTTGAAACCTGGAATCAGACGGATTTTGTCAAGGTTAAGAAGTTCGCGGGCTACTGGCAGCAAGGGTTGCCAAAGCTTGACACGATTACCTGGCGTCCGGTGACCGACAACAACACGCGAGCGGCCATGCTGCAGACCGGGGAGGCGCAGTTTGCCTTCCCGATTCCTTACGAGCAGGCGGCGTTACTGGCGAAGAACAAAAACCTGGAACTGGTGGCCAGCCCGTCTATCATGCAGCGTTATATCAGCATGAACGTCACGCAAAAACCATTCGATAACCCGAAGGTGCGTGAGGCGCTGAACTATGCCATCAACCGCCAGGCGCTGGTGAAAGTCGCTTTTGCCGGGTACGCGACGCCTGCCACCGGTGTTCTCCCGCCATCGATTGCCTATGCGCAAAGCTATACGCCGTGGCCTTACGATCCGGCGAAAGCGCGCGAGTTGCTGAAAGAAGCGGGTTACCCTAATGGTTTTACCACCACGTTATGGTCTTCGCATAACCACAGTACCGCGCAGAAAGTACTGCAATTTACCCAGCAGCAGTTGGCACAGGTGGGCATTAAGGCGCAGGTAACGGCGATGGACGCTGGTCAGCGAGCGGCGGAAGTTGAAGGTAAAGCGCAGAAAGAGAGCGGAGTGCGGATGTTCTACACCGGCTGGTCTGCTTCTACAGGTGAAGCGGACTGGGCGCTGTCGCCGCTGTTTGCATCACAAAACTGGCCGCCGACGCTGTTTAATACGGCGTTCTACAGCAATAAGCAGGTGGACAGTGATTTAGCCGCGGCTCTGCAAACCAACGATCCGGCGCAGAAAGCGAAGCTGTACAAAGATGCGCAGGATATCATCTGGAAAGAGTCGCCGTGGATCCCGCTGGTAGTGGAAAAACTGATTTCGGCGCACAGCACCAGGTTGACGGGATTCTGGATCATGCCGGATACCGGATTTAGCTTTGATGATGCGGATTTAAAATAAGCGATGCATTCGGCCCCGTAATGCAGGGGCCGGCGAAGGGAGCGTGATGCTTAACTATGTTTTCAAGCGCCTGCTGGGGTTGATCCCAACGCTGTTGATTGTGGCGGTGCTGGTGTTTTTATTTGTTCACCTGCTACCCGGCGATCCGGCCCGGCTGATTGCCGGACCGGAGGCTGACGCTGAGGTGATTGAACTGGTGCGTAAGCAACTGGGTCTGGACCAACCGCTGCATATTCAGTTCTGGCATTACATGACCAACGTGTTGCAGGGCGATTTTGGAACCTCGATGGTTTCTCGCCGCCCGGTTGCGGAAGAGATTGCCAGCCGTTTTATGCCATCGCTATGGCTGACAATTGCCAGTATGGCGTGGGCAGTGTTATTTGGCATGACGGCGGGGATTATCGCAGCCGTGTGGCGTAATCGCTGGCCGGACAGGTTAAGTATGACGCTGGCGGTCACCGGGATCTCTTTTCCGGCTTTTGCGCTCGGCATGCTGCTTATGCAGATATTTTCCGTTGAACTCGGCTGGTTGCCCACCGTGGGCGCTGACACCTGGCTGCACTATATCCTCCCGTCAATTACGCTGGGGGCGGCGGTGGCTGCGGTGCTGGCCCGCTTTACCCGTGCTTCGTTTGTCGATGTGCTCAGTGAAGATTATATGCGCACCGCGCGAGCTAAAGGGGTGAGTGAAACCTGGGTGGTGTTGAAACATGGTCTGCGTAACGCGATGATCCCGGTGGTTACCATGATGGGGCTACAGTTTGGTTTTTTACTCGGCGGCTCAATCGTGGTTGAGAAGGTGTTTAACTGGCCAGGGCTTGGACGACTGTTAGTGGACTCAGTCGAAATGCGCGACTACCCGGTGATACAGGCCGAGGTGCTGTTATTCTCTCTGGAGTTTATTCTTATTAATTTAGTGGTGGATGTACTCTACGCCGCCATTAATCCGGCTATCAGGTACAAGTAAGGATGCGATTTTTTAACTGGCGCCGACAGGCGATTTTAAATGCGATGCCCCTTGTTAAGCCAGAGCAGATTCGCACGCCGTGGCATGAGTTCTGGCGTCGTTTCCGCCGCCAGCGCATGGCGATGATCGCGGGATTGTTTGTCCTTATCCTGATTATGGTGGCGATTTTTGCCCGCTGGCTAACGCCATTTGATGCCGAAAACTACTTCGATTATGACCGTCTGAATGACGGGCCGTCGATGCTGCACTGGTTTGGCGTTGACTCCCTGGGACGGGATATCTTTAGCCGTGTGCTGGTTGGGGCGCAAATCTCGTTGGCGGCAGGGGTCTTTGCCGTATTTATTGGCGCGACGATTGGCACCGTGTTGGGGTTACTGGCAGGATACTACGAAGGCTGGTGGGATCGACTGATTATGCGCATCTGCGATGTACTGTTCGCCTTTCCGGGTATTTTGCTGGCGATCGCTGTGGTGGCAGTGCTGGGCAGCGGTATTGCCAACGTGATTATTGCCGTGGCTATTTTTTCTATTCCGGCCTTCGCGCGTCTGGTGCGTGGGAATACGCTAGTGCTGAAGCAGCAGACCTTTATTGAATCTGCGCGCAGTATTGGCGCCAGCGATGCAACCATCATCTTTAACCATATTCTGCCGGGAACGGTCTCATCGATTGTGGTCTTTTTTACCATGCGAATTGGCACGTCGATTATCTCTGCCGCGAGCTTGTCATTTCTGGGATTGGGCGCGCAGCCGCCGACCCCGGAGTGGGGGGCAATGCTCAATGAGGCGCGGGCCGATATGGTGATTGCGCCGCATGTGGCGATTTTCCCGGCGGTGGCGATATTTCTGACGGTGCTGGCGTTTAACTTACTGGGCGATGGCCTGCGCGACGCGCTGGACCCGAAGATAAAAGGATAAACCACAGGCCGGATAAGACGTAACGCTTATCCGGCCTACGTTGGGTTGCGCTATTTAAACGCGGGTGCCCCACAGATCGTATTCATCTGCGTTTTCGACCTTCACGCGGATGATATCGCCAGGTTTCACCCTGGTTTCGCCATTCAGGTATACCGCGCCATCGATTTCCGGGGCGTCAGCCATACTGCGACCAATCGCGCCTTCTTCGTCAACTTCATCAACGATAACCAGAATTTCGCGGCCCACTTTCTCCTGCAAGCGTTCAGCAGAGATCTGCTGTTGCAACTGCATAAAGCGGTTCCAGCGTTCTTCTTTCACCTCTTCCGGGATTTGATCCGGCAGGTCATTGGCGCCAGCGCCTTCTACCGGGCTGTACTTAAAGCAGCCGACGCGATCCAGGCGTGCTTCCTTCAGAAAATCGAGCAACATCTGGAAGTCTTCTTCTGTTTCACCCGGGAAACCAACAATGAAGGTAGAGCGCAGCGTCAGTTCAGGACAGATTTCACGCCACTGCTTGATGCGTGCCAGCTGTCTGTCCACGGAGCCTGGGCGTTTCATCAGCTTGAGAATACGCGGGCTGGCATGCTGCAGCGGGATGTCCAGATACGGCAGGATTTTGCCTTCCGCCATCAACGGGATCACGTCATCAACGTGCGGGTAGGGATAGACGTAATGCAGACGCGTCCAGATCCCCAGTTTTGATAACTGTTCGCACAGATCAACCATGCTGGTTTTGACCGGCTCGCCGTTATGGAAACCGGTGCGATGCTTCACATCCACGCCGTACGCGGAGGTATCCTGAGAAATGACCAGTATCTCTTTCACGCCCGCATCTACCAGACGCTTGGCTTCGCTGAGTACGTCGCCGATCGGACGACTCACCAGATCGCCACGCATCGACGGAATAATGCAGAACGTGCAGCGGTGGTTGCAGCCTTCAGAAATTTTCAGATAGGCATAATGGCGCGGAGTCAGCTTGACGCCCTGCTCAGGAACCAGACTCTGGAACGGGTTATGCTTTGGTTTTGGCACATAGTGGTGAACGTGCTCCAGAACCTGTTCATAGCTGTGCGGACCGGTGATTTCCAGCACTTTCGGGTGGACTTCACGGATCTGATCGACTTTCGCGCCCAGACAGCCAGTAACGATCACCTTGCCGTTTTCGTTCAACGCTTCGCCGATTGCTTCCAGGGACTCCTGAACCGCGCTGTCGATAAAGCCGCAAGTGTTAACGATAACCATATCCGCGTCGTCGTAGCTTGGCACAACATCATAGCCTTCGGTACGAAGTTCGGTCAGGATGCGCTCAGAATCGACGAGGTTTTTCGGACAACCTAGTGATATAAAACCAATTTTTGCCATTTTCTTATACTGTACATTGCTCGTAATCGGGGGATTATACAGATGCCGTCACGGTACATCTATATCTGATCGGCATAAGACCGGGAGAATAAAGACCAATACCTATAAATAGTGGATCGGTTAGCGGAAGGTGTTTAGCGAGTCTAATTCCGGCTTTAAGTGTCACTTCTTGGCTGTAGAAATTAATTAGCGTAAATTTTATCTCGTCGAGCGTTATTAATGAGGTTAAATTTGAAAGATATTGTTTTGCAGTCGAAACTTGAAATGGCTAAAACTCTTTATGCTAATGGTGTGAGTTTATATTATATCTCACTGGCCACAGGCTTAAGTTGGCGTGCATTAATGACAGAATTAACGTTTATCGCCAGTCATGAAATTATTCGGCAAAAAACTGACGCTTGCAAACCCAGAGTTTAAATAATTCACCTGTCTATTACCCATCCTGCAAAATTTGAAAGGTAACGTTAATATGTATATTTCGCCACTGCCGCTCGCGGCGGACTCTGATGTTGATAAATTGAGAGATGATATTGCTAATAAACTTCTATTTACTATTGGCAAAGATCCCGCCATCGCCACGAAACGGGAGTGGCTTAATGCGACGTTATATGCGGTACGCGATCGAATGGTCGAGCGCTGGCACCGTTCTAATCGGGCACAATTCTCTCAGGATGCGCGCCAGGTTTATTATCTGTCGATGGAATTTTTAATTGGCCGTACGTTGTCTAATGCGTTGCTCTCGTTAGGTATTTACGACGAAGTCAGAAGCGCGCTTGAGGCAATGGGGCTGGAACTGGAAGAGCTGATTGACGAGGAAAATGATCCCGGACTTGGGAATGGCGGCCTTGGACGACTGGCGGCTTGTTTCCTTGATTCGCTGGCAACGCTTGGCCTGCCGGGATGCGGATACGGCATTCGCTATAACTACGGTATGTTTAAACAAAATATTGTCGATGGCGTGCAAAAAGAGTCGCTGGACTATTGGTTAGAATATGGTAATCCGTGGGAATTCAAACGTCATAATACGCATTATAAAGTGCGCTTTGGCGGGCGACTGCAACAAGAAGGGAATAAAACCCGCTGGCTAGAAACTGAAGATATTCTGGCGGTGGCCCATGACCAGATTATTCCCGGTTATGCGACGGACACCACCAATACTTTGCGGTTGTGGAACGTTCAGGTAAATAGTGAGGTCAATGCGGGCAAACTGAATCAGCAGGAAGACTTTGCTACGGAAGTGGAAAACAAATATCACTTCGAGCGGATCTCGCGAGTTTTGTACCCGGATGATTCGACTGATGCAGGGCGAGAACTGCGTTTACGCCAGGCCTATTTCCTGGCCTCGGCCACGATTCAGGACATCCTGAGCCGACATTATCAGTTGCACCGCACATACGATAATCTGGCCGATAAAATCGCTATCCACCTCAATGATACGCATCCGGTGCTGGCGATCCCTGAGCTGATGCGTTTGTTGATCGATCATCACCAGTTTAGTTGGGATAACGCGTTTGACGTGACCTGTCAGATTTTTTCTTATACCAACCATACGTTGATGAGCGAGGCTCTGGAAACCTGGCCGGTAGAAATGTTAAGTCGAATTTTACCGCGTCATTTGCAGATTATTTTTGAGATTAACGACCGCTTCCTGAAGACGTTACAGGAGCGCTATCGCGATGACAGCGAACTGTTGCAGCGCGTATCGCTGATTGATGAATCTAATGGGCGCGTGGTGCGCATGGCCTGGCTGGCGGTGGTTGTCAGCTATAAGGTGAATGGCGTGTCGGCGTTGCATTCAAAGCTGATGACCGACTCTCTGTTTGCTGATTTTGCGCGTATCTTTCCTCTGCGTTTCACCAACGTAACCAACGGTGTCACGGCCCGGCGTTGGCTGGCGCTGGCTAATCCTCCGCTTGCCAATGTGCTGGATGAGAATATTGGTGAAAGCTGGCGGACCAAATTAATGCAATTGGGCGAGTTAAAGCAATACATAGATTATCCGACGGTGAATGAGGCGGTACGCCGGGCGAAGTATGAAAATAAGCAGCGACTGGCGCAACATATTGCCGCCCATTACGGCGTGGTGGTGAATCCAGATGCGTTGTTTGATGTGCAGGTGAAACGTATTCACGAATACAAGCGGCAGCTTATGAATGTGCTGCATGTGATCACGCGCTATAACCGGATTAAAGCCGCGCCGGATGCCAACTGGGTTCCACGGGTGAATATTTTTGCCGGAAAAGCCGCCTCGTCTTATTATATGGCGAAGCAAATTATCCGCTTAATTAACGATGTGGCGCAGTTAGTCAACAATGACCCGCAAACAGGCGGCAAACTGAAGGTGGTTTTCATCCCGGATTACAGCGTCAGTCTCGCACAGCTAATTATTCCGGCTGCCGATCTGTCAGAGCAAATTTCCCTGGCCGGGACGGAAGCCTCCGGGACCAGCAATATGAAGTTTGGTATGAATGGCGCGTTGACCATCGGTACGCTCGACGGTGCGAATATTGAAATGCGCGAGTACGTTGGGGAAGATAACATCTTCATCTTTGGTAATACGGCTAATCAGGTTGCAGCCTTACGACGCGATGGCTATGACCCGCGACGCCTCTTTGAAAATGATGAGGAACTGCGCCTGGCGCTGACGCAAATCGGTACGGGTATGTTCAGTCCTCAGGAGCCCGGACGTTACAGAGACGTGCTGGATTCATTAATCAATTTTGGCGACAACTATCAGGTGTTGGCGGATTACCGCAGCTATGTGAACTGTCAGGATGCGGTGGATGAGCTGTATCGAACTCCCCGGGAGTGGACGACCAGGACGATGCACAATATTGCCAACATGGGGTATTTCTCATCGGACAGAACGGTGCAGGAATATGCCGACCATATCTGGCGCATAGCTAAAATTCACGTATAGCAATTTTCCCAACGCTGAGCCTCCCTGGTTTTCATAACAGGGAGGCGGTTTGCAAATCGGCCAGAATGGGGGAGAGGATCTTATGGGTATTGCTGTCTTTGCGCGATGAAGCAAACACACTAAATTGCGGCAGGGGAAACGGTGTGTTTATTTTTTTCAGCCCATACAGATGAGCATGTGTTGCAAATACCTTTTCCGGGATCACCCCTATACAATGGGTATTGGACACAATCGTCAGTATCGCCGTAAATGATGAGGTCAGCAGGCAGCGATCCCCGGATCTGAATTTTTTATCCACAATACTGCGATGGTAAATGATTTTTTCATTCTTGGTATTATAACCCACCAGGTTCGCGTTTCTGAATTGTGCTTCGCTAATGGAACTACCGTATAAATCGTTATTCTGCGACGCTACCAGTACCAGGCGCATATCGCATATTTTCTGGCATGAAAGGCTTGCTGACTCAACGGAAAAAGTTGAAAAAATGGCATCCGCCTGACGCATATTCAATAACTCAATAATGCTCTGTTCATTCAGGTCGGCGGTGAGATGCAAGAGACTGATATCGGCGTCGGTATCGATTATCCTCGCGGTAACGTCGGGAATGACGATAGGGGAAATAAAGGATTCCGTATAGAGCGTTAGCCTTTTTTTGGCGGCAGGCGTGGAAAGCGGCATCAGCAACGACAGTTTGTCGATAATAGGGATCGTATTATCATAAAGCTCATCAGAGTAGACCGTCGGTAACAGCGCATTTCCGCTGCGGACAAACAGATTATCCCCCATCATTTCGCGCAGTTTTCTCAAGGACTGGCTGACGGCAGAGGGTGAGATATTCAACATATCAGCGACTCGGGAGATACTGCCTACGCTATAGATCAAACAGAAAATCGTCAGCAGATTGAGATCAATTTTTGAGAGCGTGCGAATTTTCTCTGCATCATTTGCTTTCGACATAGACCCCTCATAATCAGCACTACGGCAGTAATCACATCAGGTATAGCAAAAAATGTCATGCCAGCGGGAAACTGACTCTTTTCGCTAAGCGCATCGCCTGGAGTTGTAACATTGTAAATTATGTTAATCAATTGAGCTTTGTTGATGTAGGACATCTATTTGTTCAAAAAATAACCATACTATTAAGTTGCACCATGGTTGGAAAGAGGAGGAACAAAGTATGGTTGTTGACAGACTGAGAACCGATCTTCTCAACAAATTGATAAACGCCCGTATCGAACTTGCCGCTTATCTGCTGTTGAGAAAAGCGAAAGGCTACATGTCAGTCAGCGAGAGCGATCGTCTGCGTGATAATTTTTTTGTGCTGAATCGCGAATTGCACGAGCAATCACAGCTTCACGGTATGCATCTTGATCAGGAAGAGTGGAATGCCCTTCATCGTGCTGAAGGGGCGTTAGCCGCCGCCGCTGTTTGTCTTATGAGTGGACATCACGATTGTCCAACTTTTATCGCCGTTAACGCAGATAAACTGGAAAACTGCCTGACAACGCTGACGCTGAGCATCCAGTGTTTGCAATCTTATCCAACGCTGGAACACGTCTGAATCAGGGGGAGGGCGCTCCCCCTTTTCGTTAAGATTATGTAAATGTGACGGGATAATTCCCCCTGCTGGCTACGCTTTATGCAGAGCCATTAAGGAGGTGTTATGCGTCGACTCTTTCTCTGTGCTATCCCACTTGCGCTATTTTCCTCTTATGCCGCCGCGGTAAAGGTGGAGGTGCTGCAAACCAAACTTGATCACCCGTGGTCGCTGGCTTTTTTACCCGATAATCGCGGTATATTAATTACCCTTAAAGGCGGCCAGCTTAGACTTTGGCAACCTGATAAGGGGCTTTCCGACCCGCTGACCGGCGTACCTAAAGTCTGGGCGAATGGTCAGGGAGGATTGTTGGATGTGGCGTTAGCGCCTGATTTTGCACAATCCCGGCGAGTGTGGCTCAGCTTTGCTGAAGCCGACAGTGAAGGTAAAGCCGGTACGGCGGTAGGTTACGGACGCCTGAGCGACGATCTCAAACACCTGCAAGCGTTCCAGACCGTTTTTCGCCAACAGCCGAAGCTCTCAACCGGAAACCATTTTGGCGGGCGCATGGTGTTTGATGGCCATGGCTATCTGTTTATTGGCCTGGGTGAAAATAACCAACGTGCAACCGCGCAGGATCTGGATAAATTGCAGGGCAAGGTGGTACGTCTGACCGACGAGGGCAAAACGCCGCCGGATAATCCGTTTGTGAATCAGGTGGGGGCGCGGGCAGAAATTTGGTCGTATGGCATCCGTAATCCACAAGGTATGGCGATGAATCCGTGGAGTGATGCGCTGTGGCTCAATGAGCATGGTCCGCGCGGAGGCGATGAAATCAATATCCCCGCAAGAGGCAAAAACTACGGTTGGCCGATCGCGACCTGGGGGATTAACTATAGTGGTCTCAAAATTCCCGAAGCCAGGGGCCAAATTGTTGCGGGTACTGAGCAACCCATCTTTTACTGGGAAAAGTCACCGGCGGTCAGCGGAATGGCTTTTTATCATAGCGATACCTTCCCGCAGTGGCGGCAGAAGTTATTCATTGGCGCATTGAAAGATAAAGAGGTGATCGTGCTGAACGTCAAAGGGAATGCGGTCACGGAGGATGGTCGCATTTTACAGGATAGAGGGCAGCGGATCCGCGATGTGCGCGTCGGACCAGACGGCTATTTGTACGTGTTAACCGACGAGTCCGACGGGGAATTATTGAAAGTGAGTCCCTGAGCTGATTAGCTGACCGGGATCATCACCACTTTTTGAAATGCCGGGCGTTCAGTCAGTTGCTGATACCAGCGTTCCAGGTGTGGCCGCGGGGTCCAGGTCAGACCAACGTTGAACAGGTTATAGACGAATGGCGCAATGGCGATATCCGCCGTGCCAAATTCAGCTCCGGAGAACCACGGCTGGTCCGCCAGCGCGTTATCCAGAATAGCAAACAGGTTATCGCAAACCTGAGCACTTGCCTCAATGGCTGCTATGTCACGTTGATCGGCCGGCGTTCTGACCAGACCAAATAAGATGACCCGGTGCGTAGGACTCAGCGTCTGGTTCGCCCAGTCCATCCATTTTTCGCCGACGGCACGTGCGGCCGGGGCGTCAATCCATAAGCGATTTTGTCCGTACTGAGCCGCCAGATAACGGACAATGGTATTTGATTCCCACAGGACAACGTCCGTTTCATCATCGCGTAGCAGTGGGACCAACCCGTTCGGGTTCATCGCCAGATAGTCGGCGTCGCGGTTACCGCCATGCTGCCCGCCCGCCAGAATTTGGTTGTACGGCAGTTCCAGTTCTTCAAGCGTCCACAATACTTTTTTTACGTTGGTCGAGTTATTGCGACCCCACAGTGTAATCATAGTAACCCCGCAAATTAATTGAGCAGCTTCATGGCTGCAGATACCCTCTGACTCGCTCACATGGTGGGGTAAACCTAATATTTACGCAACAACGTCTAAAAAAATCGTGCCAGGGGCAGCGCTGCGCGGCGTTATTGCATAAACTTTAAAAACTTTACCAACTTACGGTTTCTTTAAGCTCGTTAGTGCGTTATTACTCACCGCACTTATTTTACACGTCATCCATCAGGTTTTTTCTGCAATGGGTTGGCCGAGGTTGTCTGGCCAGTTTTGTGTAAACACGGTGTGGTATGACGTGGTTTTTTAGAATGGATACTCGGGTGGCATTTATGACGCAATACTTCTCTTCACTTCGCAGCTTTGCTGCAGGTTCTGCACTCTTAATCCTTTTGGCGCCGACCGTACAGGCGGCGGAGCAACCCACGGCTCCGCCGAGCGTGGACGCGCGTGCATGGATCCTGATGGATTACGCCAGCGGCAAGGTGCTGGCGGAAGGTAATGCTGATGAGAAACTGGATCCTGCCAGTCTGACCAAGATTATGACCAGCTATGTGGTCGGTCAGGCGCTGAAGGCCGGAAAAATTAACCTCAACGACATGGTCACCGTGGGCAAAGATGCCTGGGCGACCGGTAATCCGGCCCTGCGCGGTTCGTCGGTTATGTTCCTCAAACCTGGCGATCAGGTTGCGGTATCCGATCTGAACAAAGGCGTTATCATTCAGTCTGGTAATGATGCCTGTATCGCACTCGCTGATTACGTTGCCGGGAGCCAGGAGTCCTTCATCGGTCTGATGAACGGTTACGCGAAAAAGCTGGGACTGACCAATACCACGTTCCAGACGGTGCATGGCCTGGATGCGGCAGGGCAGTTCAGTACCGCGCGTGATATGGCGTTGCTCGGCAAGGCGTTAATCCACGATGTGCCCGAAGAGTACGCTATTCACAAAGAGAAAGAGTTTACCTTTAATAAAATTCGCCAGCCGAACCGCAACCGTCTGTTGTGGAGCACCAACCTGAACGTGGACGGAATGAAAACCGGTACCACAGCGGGCGCAGGTTATAACCTCGTCGCTTCCGCGACCCAGGGGGATATGCGCCTGATCTCCGTCGTGCTGGGAGCAAAAACCGACCGTATCCGTTTTAATGAATCCGAAAAGCTGCTGACCTGGGGCTTCCGCTTCTTTGAAACCGTTACGCCGATCAAGCCGGATGCCACCTTCGTGACTCAGCGCGTCTGGTTTGGCGATAAGAGCGAAGTCAATTTGGGTGCCGGGGAAGCGGGTTCGGTTACCATCCCGCGCGGTCAGCTTAAGAACCTGAAAGCCAGCTTTACGCTGACCGAGCCACAGTTAACCGCGCCGCTGAAAAAGGGGCAGGTTGTGGGGACTATCGACTTCCAGTTGAACGGTAAATCTATCGAGCAACGTCCGTTGATGGTGATGGAAGCGGTGGAAGAGGGTGGTTTCTTTAGCCGGATGTGGGATTTTGTGATGATGAAGTTCCACCAGTGGTTTGGCGGTTGGTTCTCTTAATCTAACCGATTGCCGGATGGCGCTACGATCGCTGTCCGGCAGTATCACCTAATACAACAGCTTTATGCGTTGCGCCTTAGCGTATTCCACAAACTCATCGTCGGGGCGGCTATCACTGATGATGGTATCAAAACGTTTTAATTCCCCCATCCTCGCAGGACGTACCTTCCCAAACTTGCTGTGGTCGACCACCAGAACGTGATGCTGCGCCATCGACATTGCCCAGTGTTTCACCGCTAATTCTTCCAGATTAAAGCAGGTCGCGCCTTTCTCAATGTGCACGCCTGCCGCGGAATAAAAGGCGATATCCGGGCACAGATTATTCAGTGTTTCCTGAAAATCGAGCGGTTTGAAGATGGCGTTACTGGCATGAAATTCCCCACCACACAGAATGACGCGACACTGCGGTTTTTCCTGCAATACCAGAAACGTATTTAGCGAGTAGCAGATTGCGGTGAAAGGCAGTTCATTGTCGATAGCCTCAATAATCCACGGCGTGGTCGTGCCGCAGTCGAAAAAGATGGTCTGATGCGCCTGTACGAGGCTCGCCGCCTGCTGGGCGGCACGGCGCTTTTCATCAACCAGACGGGATTTTTGATCGCTGATTAAATAGTGGTTGGCGCTGCGGGGCTCCAGAACAATATAGCCCCCGAGCAAGACGACAGGCGCATTGTTATTATTCAGGTCGCGACGAATGGTCATCTCAGATACGCCCAGCAGCGTCGCGGCTTCTTTGAGGTGTAATTTATCGCTGCGTTTCAGCGCCTGTAGCAACTGACCAATACGCTCGTCGCGTCGAGTTTCCATAGTTCCCCTGGAGAGTAGTATAAGTGCTCGTATTGCGCCTAATACTACTCTTTTTACCGTGGGTTAGTCACGCACCCAGCCTTTACGGATGGGCAGAGCGAAACAGGTGCGATAGCAGGTCTGCAAGCCGAAATATAGGGTAGCGCCGAACCGTTGCCAGATCATCTGGGCGCTCAGGCAGCCGATCAGCCCAGCCAGGAATCCGCCCAGCATATCCAGCGGCCAGTGTACGCCAAGGTAAACGCGCGACCATGCAATCGCCACGGCGACAACCATCAGCAGCGCGCCAGTCCACAGACGATGCCAGAACAGGAAAGCCAGAGCAAAAGTAAAGATAACCGTGCCGTGATCGCTCGGGAAAGAGTCATCCGCCGCATGGTGGAGGAAGTTGTACCCAATGTGGTTAACGAACGGACGATCGTGGGGGAACAGATGCCCCATCAGCCATGAAATAGTCAGGCCGACTGCCAGCGCTATCGCCATTTTTATGACCAACTGGCGCTGGAGAGTAACCTGAGCGCGCGGTCCCCAAAGCCAGAGAATAACGGCTAACAGCGGGACAATGCTGATTAAATCTTTGGCAATAAATATGGCGAGCGAGATAGCCCATTGCGCAGAGTCCGGCGTGGCATTGATGAGATAAAAAAGCGAGTTGTTCAGGTTTTCCAGCATAACGTCCAGACTCAGTGTAATTGTTAAAAGGCCCATAGGGGGAGAGCATAAAATTGCTGTTACAGGATAAAAAGCGGTCTTGTCTTATTTGTCTGCTAAATGACTATTTTTAAGACAATTAATGGGACTTATTGAGCATGATAGCGGCCTCAACTTAAATTAACCTTAAAGCAAAATGTTCTTGAGCAAATGAATGTAAAAATGTGCGCATTTTGCTTTCAAATCACATAATTCACTATCACCGGTACGGCGCATTTATTACACTTTGCGCGTTTTTTCCTTTCCTAAGAGACTGCATGCAAAACCGTTTATCTTCAGGCGCCCGGTTGGGGCGTCAGGCATTACTTTTTCCTCTCTGTCTGGTGCTTTACGAATTCTCTACTTATATCGGTAACGATATGATCCAACCTGGAATGTTGGCGGTGGTGGAGCAATATCAGGCCGGATTAGACTGGGTACCCACTTCCATGACTGCCTATCTGGCGGGTGGCATGTTTTTACAGTGGCTGTTAGGACCGCTGTCGGATCGTATTGGTCGTCGCCCGGTGATGTTAACCGGTGTGCTGTGGTTCATTGTGACCTGCCTTGCGACTCTGCTGGCACAGAATATTGAGCAATTTACCTTTCTGCGTTTCTTGCAGGGGATAAGCCTGTGCTTTATCGGCGCGGTAGGTTACGCCGCAATTCAGGAATCTTTTGAGGAAGCGGTATGCATTAAAATTACCGCGCTGATGGCAAACGTGGCGCTGATTGCGCCGCTGCTGGGACCGTTAGTTGGCGCGGCCTGGGTGCATGTTCTGCCGTGGGAAGGGATGTTTATCCTGTTTGCCGCTCTTGCAGCTATCTCCTTTTTTGGCCTGCAACGCGCGATGCCGGAAACGGCGACCCGGCTTGGTGAAAAACTGTCCATTAAAGATCTGGGTAAAGATTATAAGCTGGTGCTAAAAAATGGGCGTTTTGTTGCCGGCGCGCTGGCGTTGGGTTTTGTCAGCCTGCCGTTACTGGCGTGGATTGCCCAGTCGCCGATTATTATCATCAGCGGAGAACACCTCAGCAGTTACGAATATGGCCTGTTGCAGGTGCCGATTTTTGGGGCGCTGATTGCTGGTAATCTGGTGCTGGCGCGTCTGACTTCGCGCAAGACCGTGCGTTCGCTGATTATCATGGGCGGCTGGCCTATCGCCGTCGGGCTGGTGATTGCCGCGGCGGCCACGGTGGTGTCATCCCATGCGTATTTGTGGATGACGGTGGGTTTGAGTATCTATGCGTTTGGCATTGGCGTGGCGAATGCGGGGCTGGTCCGCTTGACGTTGTTTGCCAGTGAAATGAGTAAGGGTACGGTTTCTGCCGCCATGGGCATGTTGCAGATGCTGATTTTTACCGTCGGTATTGAGTTGAGCAAACATGCTTATCTGCTGGGAGGAAACGGCTTATTCAGCCTGTTTAATCTGGCAAGCGGCGTACTGTGGCTGATATTGATGGTTATCTTTCTGAAAGATAAACGGGTAGGGAATTCACAGGAAGGCTGAAGCCCGGTTGCCCGGGCTTCGCAAAACTTAGTGGTGATCGTCAATCTGATGTTCGATGATCATCCCTTCACCTACGCTGGCAACATGTCGCGCATAAGGATGCGCGCGATAGACCGGGGCCGGGGCAGGTGCCGGCGCAACATACACCGTTTGCGGCGCGGTCGTCACGCTGACCGCCTGCGGAACGCTGACGGAAGAGGGCACGACCACCACTTTATAACCGCTTGGTACATCCACGGTAACGCTTTGTGCAAATGCTGTTCCGGTAAAGCCCAGCAACAATGTCGCCATCAGTACACTTTTCTTCATGATCCGCTCGCCTGAAGTAATCACCGGAGGTAATAATCCAGTGGAGTTAATTTGAGGCGGATTATGAATAGATCATATCATCATTTTGTTGCCGTCTGTGCTGAGGCGTTAATGCGTAAACGGCGCTTCGTTTTTTAATACGCGGTCGATAACATCCAGCACACCCTCTTCATTGTTCGATCCCGCGCGATATTTTGCCGCCTGGACAACCGGTTCGTGAGCGTTGGCCATTGCGAAACTAAATCCCGCCTGACGCAGCATCTCAATATCATTTCCGCCATCGCCAAACACAACAACCTCGTCGTCGCTAATATTCCAGCGTTTTTGCAGCAGGCGCAGACCGTTTGCCTTATGCACACCTGGAATAATTAAATCGATGCTGCCGTAGCCGGTATGCACCGGTACCATGATATCGCCAATTGCCTCATGGAGATCGGCCTGCACCTGCGGGATACGGTCGTCTGAAATATTCAGCCCGAATTTGAAAAAAACGTCGTTAAGGTTGTCAAAATTATCTACAAATTCAAGACGATGATAGTACATGGCGGAAACGGATTTATGCTCATCGCTGTATTTTTTGAGCGTATAGGCGCTGTTTTTACCGCAGGCGATAATGTCGATGTCCGTACGGGTCAACAGATGATCCACGATGGCCTTGAAATCGTCTTTTGCCAGTTCACCGTTAAAAATATCTTTCCCTTCACTGACTACCCAACCGCCGTTTTCAGCGACAAATGAGATTTCATTGGCCAGTTCAGGGAAAAAGGAGATGAGCTGGTAATACTGGTTGCCGCTGGCGACGACAAAACGGATGCCTTGTTTTTTCATCTGATGGTATTGCGCCATAAACCGCTCACGGTTATAGGTTTTTTGGTCGCTTAAAAAAGTGCCGTCCATGTCAACCGCAATTAATTTGATGCTCATTAGCTGTTCTCCATCACAGGGGTATTTTTGAGATCCGGTTTCGCCACCGCTTTCGCGACGATGGCGGCGATAAGCACCAGCGCCAGCACCACCAGCATAGCGCTGCGCAGGCCGTAGTGTTCACCCAGATAGCCGAGCAGCGGCGGCCCTACCAGGAACGCCAGGTAGCCGGTGGTCGCCACAACGCTGACGCGGGTTGGCGCATCGGGACCGGTGTCGCTGGCGGCTGAAATGGTCAGCGGGAAGCCGAGCGATGCGCCAAGCCCCCAGAGAATAACGGAAACACCTGCTACCCAGGTACTATCGACAAAAATAATCAGACTGATGCCAAGTGCACCCATCAGCGCGCTGGCACGCACTACCGCGACGCGGCTGTAGCGGTCGATGAACCAGCCGCCGGTGAATCGACCCACGGTCATCCCCAGCGTAAAACCAGCATAAATCAGCGAGCCTGATGTCGGGCTAAACCCGTGGCCATCCACCATTAGCAGCGGCAGCCAGTCGTTGGCCGAACCTTCAGCAAACGCCATTGCCAGCACTACGACGCCAATCAGCAGCAACTGAATGTCGCGATAAAAAGGCACGCCTTTTTCGCTGGAGTGAGAGCCGTCAGAGGCATTCTTGCCCGTGCCGTCTGGAATGGCCTTGATGGCGATAAAGATAGGAGTGATTGCCACCATTGCCGCCAGTAAAATATGTAAAGTCGCTGGAACGCTGAAGGCGGTAAGCATCATCCCGACCCCGGCTCCCGCCAGCGTTCCCAGACTGTAAAAGCCATGCATCATCGGCAGCACGGTTTTGTTCATTTCGCGCTCAACTGCCGCGCCTTCGACGTTGATGGCGACTTCCGCCGCGCCAAAACTGGCGCCAAACACGCCCAGGCCAAACGCGAAAAACCATGGGGAATGCAACCAGAGCGCCGCGCTGAGGATAGCCATCCCGAGGACTGCACAGGACATGGTGGTGCGGATCACTTTACGCGTGCCAAATCGTTTCACCAGCCAGGCCGAACAAAGAATGCCACTCATCGAACCAATTGAGAGTCCAAACAATACCGCGCCCATTTCGGCGGTGGAGATGGAGAGGATATCTCGGATGGCAGGAGTACGCGTTGCCCAGGAAGCCATTAGTAATCCGGGTAAAAAGAAAAACGTGAAAAGCGCCCAGGTGCGACGTCTTAAGGCTTTGCGTGATGAGGTGCCTGTCATGAATTCGAGCCAAAGAAAAGAGGGAAGAAGACAACATTAGCAAGACTGTGTACATTTGTACACAAATGCAAGGAGAGGAAATGCAGTGCGACGCGCGAACGATCCGCTACGGCGGGAAAAGATAGTTCAGGCCACCCTGGAGGCGGTAATCGCCTACGGTGTCCATGGGGTTACGCACCGAAAAATCGCCATGATTGCCGGGGTGCCGCTGGGTTCAATGACCTATTATTTCTCAGGAATAGATGGGCTTTTAATGGAGGCGTTCGGGCGCTTTACTGACACAATGTCTCAGCAGTATCAGGCTTTTTTTGCCGACGTTGCGGATGCGCAGGCAGCCTGCCATGCCATTACCGAGATGATTTACAGCTCCCAGGTTACGACGCCCGATAATATGGAACTTATGTACCAGCTGTATGCTTTCGCCAGTCGCAAACCGACGTTGAAAATGGTGATGCAAAACTGGATGTTACGCAGTCAACAAACGCTGGAACAATGGTTTGAACCGGTAACTGCGCGGGCGCTGGATGCATTTCTCGAAGGAATGACGCTGCATTTTGTCACCGACAAAAAACCGCTGTCGCGGGAGGATATTCTGGTGATGGTGGAGCGTATTGCCGGATTGCCGCAGAGATAAAATTATCAAAATGGTTTGTCGAGGCGGGTAACGGCCTGACGTAAAAAATCGATGACTTTCATCGCCGCTGGCGTCAATGGTCGGGCGGCTATTTTTACCGTCCCGACATCCATATAAGTAATAAAATCATCAATCGTTCTGTGCATAACGCGCAGACCATCCAGTGACCACGGGCGATACACCAGGTCGGATAAAATGGTTATGCCTCTGCCTTTTGCAACCAGGCTTCTTATGGCTTCAAAAGAGTTGCTGCGAAAACTGATATTGGGCGTATAACCACGCTGCTGCCAGTAATCGATGATTACGTCAGGGTACTTATCGGTTTCCAGCAGTAAAAATGGAAGCTTCTCGACGTCTTTTAAACGGATCGAAGACTTGCTCTGTAGCGGATGCCCAATAGACGTCCACAGGCGGCGCTGTGAACGAATAAATGTTTCGATCTCCAGGTCGTTATCATGGCTGATATTTGAGGTCAGAAGCAGACAAAAATCGACCTTGTGTTCCCGGAGCGCCTGTACCAGTTCCGGTGCTGTAGCTTCATAAAACACGATCTCCAGCAAAGGAAAACGTCGTTCAATATCGTTGAGTATATCCGGGATAAGATAAGCAGAGAGCGTTTCGGCAATGCCTATGCGCACCGTGCCGGTAAGAATTTCACTCCTGTCATGCAGGTCGTCAACAGCCGAGTGGCTACTGTTGATGATGTTGCAGGCATGTGCCAGAAAGCGCTCGCCCTCGGCGGTGAGCTTCACCCCTTTGGGGTAACGTACAAATAGCTGCACGTCTAATGCTTCTTCCAGATTCCGCATGGCAATAGTCATTGATGACTGAGAAATATGACAGCGCGCAGCAGCTTTGGAAATTTGTAATGTTTCTGCAAGTGCGATGTAAAACTCAAGTTGCCTTAGCGTAAATTTCATAGTTTTAATCTATGCACATGGATAAAAACGTTATATTAGCATTCATTTTCACACCACCGTAGCCTTGTGGTCATACCGTACAACTGACAATAAGGCGCATATATGCCCTATCTTTTACTCAGTCTGGCTGCCTGTTTTTGGGGTGGAAATTATGTGATTGGTCATCTATTAGTCGCTGAAGTTGATCCCATTGTTTTATCAGCGGCACGCTGGATATTTACCGCGTTATTATTGATGGCGCTCTATTTTCGTCAGGTCGCAGAGCAATGGCCGGTGATGAAAAAATCCTTTGGTACTATCGTCTTCCTCGCGCTTTGTGGTCAGGTTCTTTTTCCCTTAACGCTGTATATCGGCCTGCAATATACAACCTCGCTCAATGCGGCGATTTATATGTCCACCACCCCGGCGCTCGTTCTGTTAATCAATAAGTTCTTTTTTAAAGAGCGGATTTCTGCGCGAAATATAGCCGGTGTGATCCTGAGTACTGTTGGTGTTATCTGGCTGGTGTCGCAGGGCGATATGATACACGCGCGGGTATTTGCACATCTGAATCAGGGCGATGTCTGGACCATGGGGTCGGCGGTAAGTTGGGCTGTTTATTGTGCTTTTTTGCGCATTAAACCGCGTGAGGTGAAGGGAAACGCCTTTGTCGCCGTGAGCGCGCTGCTCGGTGCGATGGTGCTTATTCCGGTACTGGCTGTGGAGCTGATGCGCAATGGTATGCCGGGCTGGGATAGCTATGCCAATACAGGCGTTATTACTGGGCTGGCATACCTTGTTGTTTTTCCTTCCTGGCTGTCATATCTGTTATGGAACAAAGGGATTAGCGCCATTGGCGCAACCCGCGGAGAGATATATTCACACTTGATCCCACTGAGTGGCGGATTATTTAGCGTTATGTTTTTGCACGTCACTCTGCATTCATATCATCTGGTGAGCGCGTTGGTTATTATGTGCGGTATAGCATTGTGTTCCCGCCCGAGTGCAAAAAAAGGCTCGCAGCAGCGCGCGGCGTAAAAAAGCGAGTAAATTAGCTTACAGTTGCGCCCCCGGTAATATTTACCACTGTGGCGGTTATTGCTCCGGCATGGTCTGAAGCCAGAAAGGTTGTAATCTCAGCGATTTGTGCCAGCGTAGGCAGGCGTCCGAGCATGGTGCCTTGTGCCGCACCGCCTAACCATTGTTCGACGGTTAAACCCATTGACTGCGCTTTCGCGGTGAAAATCTCCCCGGTATAGGAACCGGCCGCTACCGCATCCACAATCGCATGCGAGCGCACGCCGACGACACGAATGTTTTTTGGTCCCGTCTCGCTGGCAAGCGCTTTAATAAACGCTTCTGTTCCTGCACAGCCGACGATATGGCCGAGATGCCCGGGCATCGCCATCGTGGCGGCGGGCGCAACGATGGTGATAATGACGCCAGCTCGATTGCCGCCCATGTGCGGCATTACGGCTTTTGCGATATTGAACTGCGCCGCAAGGAAAGGGGTGATACCGCTCATAAACTCAGAGAGGGATAATGCGTCGATGCGCTTGCCCTGTTCATGCATAAAGCCGGTCGCGTTAACCACCACATCAATTCCACCGGTTTGCTGTACCAGGCGGGTAACTTGTGTTGAGGTGTCGTGCTCGTCGAGCACATCGGTGATAAACGTATCGACGGTACCCCCCGCCATTCGCAGGCGACTGGCCGCCCAATCAAGCTTTTCCTGACAGCGCGCGCCCAGGCATACATGGGCACCTTCGCGTGCCATCGCCTGTGCAACCGCGCTACCAATAGCACCGCTGCCGCCGAAGATCACCGCAACCTTTCCAGTAAGCAACATAGTAAACTCCCGTCACCTTTAAGCACCGATTAAAAGTATGTGCCATAACCGGCGTGCTGCAAATTTGGGGAGGAATTACGGGGAGAAGGGGGGATAGCAAATTTCAGGCAACAAAAAACCCATTTATGTAAATGGGTTAGTAAAAACAATGGCTTGTAAGATAATCAATAAGTTAGTTTGGTGGTAAAAGGTGGTGATTACGGGGCATTGCCAACCGCTGCCGCCACTTTGTCGCCACTTGGCAATGTTGCCAACGGGTTAAAGCGAAGGGCCGTTTCAAGGTGGTCGGGGGCCAGATGAGCATAGCGCATGGTCATTTTTATATCGTGGTGGCCTAGGATTTTCTGGAGGGCAAGAATGTTTCCACCAGACATCATAAAGTGTGCTGCGAACGTATGACGCAGAACGTGGGTAAGCTGCCCGCGTGGAAGTACAATAGAGGTTTTCTCCATCACAGATAAAAACTGGAAGTAGCAGTCAGTAAAGAACTTGAAACCATCCAAGGTTATTATTTCCTCATACAGCTCTTTGCTGATCGGTATGCTGCGGTTCTTTTTGCCTTTGGTCCTGACGAAAGTAATGCGGTACTTAGTTACCTGGGAGCGAGTGAGGTTCACAGCTTCGCGCCAGCGTGCTCCGGTACTCAGACAGATTTTAACGACCAGAGCGAGAAGGGCGCTTTGGCGTTGGCAGTCATTCAGAAGTTCTGTGATTTGTTCATGCGTCAGCCAGGCCATTTCCTTTTCCGATATGGTGAACTTGCGCATGTTTTCCAAAGGGTTTGGTGCTGTCCATTCACCGAGTCGGGCCAACTCGCTAAAAACACCACTCAGATAACTTTGCTCCAGATTGATAGTGACTGGGCTGGCACCTTTCTTCCACTTCTCGCTAAAGTAGATTTCACCCGTCAGGCGTTTGTCGCGGTAATGAGCGAATAATTTCGAGTTGAGATCAGTAGCGAGAGGGTTTCCGAGTGCATCGACCATCAGGACCAACTTGTCGTAAACATGCTCACCAGCAGTCAGGGATTTGCCGTGTAATTTGAACCAGAGTTCAACGACGTCTTTCAGAGTTCGGCGATCTACCGATTCACCCAGCCAGGGCTTAGCTTCAGTTTCCTCCATTGTGTGCCGTTCAAATGCTAACGCTTCACCTTTAGTGGCGAATTGTTTACGTACGCGGCGTCCGCTGCGGCCCGCAGGATAGCATTCACAAATCCATTTTCCAGTGTTGAGTTTTCGTACAGTCATAAAAAAGCCCTCATATCTGAGGGCTAAATTTAACTGTATATTTAAACAGTAATCAATGTATGATTAACGTAAATCATACATGCTACGCAACTATTAGTTCTTGATTTTCTTTGGTAACTAAATTGCGTTCATTTTCGATGGCTAAAGATTCTCTGTATTCTTTAGCTTCAGCAAACATTGTCCAATGTGCATTGATGTTCATACTATCAATCGTGGATTTAATATCCTTAATGCCAACATTGAAAAATTCTTTACGGGAGTTAACTTTGTTCAATTGCTTGTCATTGAACACTTTGTGCAGGTGATTTTCTAATGATGGTGCGTCTTCACTGTAAATCATTGCATGTACATCGAATGAGAATGGAACACTAGCATCACCAAGTTCTGTCTCTTATACACATCTGACG
>ERZ1026976.209-NODE-209-length-25777-cov-9.056839_pt1 | contig 25777 bp, 35 predicted proteins | sample MGYA00519293_ERZ1026976 | MGnify/ENA primary metagenome ERZ1026976 (study PRJEB26926, sample SAMN06164671) | human gut metagenome | biome: ENVO:00009003; feature: ENVO:2100002; material: ENVO:00002003 | host: Homo sapiens | place: USA | collected 2012 ... | reverse complement strand
GTCTCGTGGGCTCGGAGATGTGTATAAGAGACAGATCGTATACTGATTACAATGTTTACAAAACTTATTGATCTCTAAACGCTCCCCGCGTTTGCCTTCACTCACTGATTTTGTGTAGTTTCTTGAACCACAAACCGTGCAGGCCAGAGCCGCTTTCTTTGTTGCCATAGCGATCTACTCCTAATTCTTATTATTGGACTGCCATCCTAATTCTTATTAATAGATTCATTTTTCTGTAGAAATGAGTCTGATTTTCATGCCTTATTTTTTAAATGTTTACTATTACAGATGGAAACTCGCAAAGTCACAGATTAACATTATCATCTATCTTTTTTTCTGTCAATCTTTCATTAAGAGCCGTGCCCCTTCAATTTGAATTGTTTCTAAAATGAATTTCTTTCTCTAGTAGAATATGATAATATGATGAAAGAATGAATAGCTTTATTGGAGGGTTATTGGATGTTATTAAAAAGTCTCGTTTATCCGAAAGATAATTTGACGACGATCAATGAATCAACAACATTGCAAGAGGCGCTGGATATTTTAGAAGGCACCGGTTTCCGTTGTGTACCGATTCTAGATGAGAGCAATCAAATTTTCCGAGGCAATATCTACAAGATGCACATTTACCGGCACAAAGCAAATGGCGGCGACATGGATTTACCAGTCACTCACTTGCTGAAAAACGCAACAAAATTTATTTCCTTAGATACTTCTTTTTTTAAAATCTTTTTTACGATTAAAGAATTGCCATATATTACTGTTTTAGATGAGGATCACCATTTTTATGGTATCTTGACCCACAGTACATTATTGAACATGCTATCCCAATCCTGGAATATTCAAACTGGCAGCTATGTCATCACTGTTGTTTCTACAGGAAAACGCGGTGATTTAGCAGCGATGTCTAAGATTATCTCTAAGTTTACGACCATCGCCAGCTGTATTACTCTTGATGTTGGTCAAGAATTTAAAGGACGTCGGACCTTGTTCACCTTGCCCGCTGGGGTCGATGAAAATAAACTAAATCATATCATTGATCATCTGGAACGAAAACACTTTGAGATTCAAGAAGTAGAATCCTTAACGATGCAAGACTAGATTAATTAAAAATGGTGACCCTAGTTTTAGGATCACCATTTTTTATATTTGCTTTGCGAAATGCAAACGGTTATTCAAATAATACATAATCGGTGCTGAAACAGTCATAATGATTGCTTCACTTAAGGCAGTCCAGCCGTAAGTTGGCCAAAAAGGCAATTGAGCGGTCAGATTCAGCATCCAGGCAATAAGGAACATACTTGCACTAAAAAACAGAACGTTTAATGCTAAGCGGATCTTCGTATTCTTTACGACATTCTGTAAAATTGCCGTTAAAGATAGAGCCAATAACGTTTGCCCTCCTCCGAAGACTACATCGAGCCAGCCCATACCGAAAATCGCATTATAGACGACGACTCCACCAAAGATTCCCCATAAATATTTTCGATTAAATACGACCAAGTGATTCAAGCTTTCTGAGATACGAAATTGAATCGCGCCAGATGCTACCGGCGAAACTAAAACCGTCAGAGCCAAATAAAGCGCCATGATGATGCCATTCGTCACCACAACATTGACTCGCTTTCTTTCTACCATATTCATAATTTTCCTTCTTTCTCCGAGTTTTTTTAAAGCGGGATGGTTGATGAACCGCATGGCGTATTATAGCATATCATGGTTAGATAAGAAACATTGATATACCAACGTTTATCTGAATTTGTTATTTGTCTAATTTCTTTTTATTCGCTTAGCTTTTCATTTTTTTGTGGCAACTTTGTGGCAAGTATGCTGTAATTGGTAAAATCAAAATTATGGCAGTTTTCGAAAAGTTGCCTGTTCAATTTCTTTAGTTGAATGGTAAAATGATTATGAAAAATTTATTTTGAAGAAAGAAGGGGAAATTTTGAAAAAGATTGTTGGGGTTGTTTTAATGATATTTCTTTCCTTAGTACTTACAGCATGTGGAAACAAAGTATCAGTAGAAGATTTGAAAGCAAACGATTGGCAAATGGATATGGAAGAGAATAAAGAGGATATTAACTTTAAAGTATCTTTCAGTGATCATATCATGACCTGGGCCCCAGACATGTCTACCATGAAAAGCGAGGCATCAAATGAGTGGGAAAAGATGGGTGAAGACCTAGGCAAGCAAATAGCAGAAAACATTAAATATAAAGTTGAATACGAATTGAACGGTAAAAAAATCCATCTTAAGGAAGACGATTTGAAGCTAGATGATGATTATACTATTGAAAAAAAAGATAAGAATATTGTTCTTACTCCTGATAAAAAAGATGGAAAGAAGCTAGTCTTAACTCCTTATTCAAAGAGGAACACTGAAAAAGAGTCTTCTAATACTAAAACACCTCCAGAAAAGAAAAAAACTGTAGACTTGAACAATTTAATTGACAAGTTTAAAAATGATGGATTAGAAGTAAATGAACCTAGAAAGATGACAAAAGACGATTACGGAATGGCACCACTTAAGGCCAAAGAAGGAATGATTTTTGGTGTTCAACTTGGATCTGACGGAGAATATCAGAATGCGCGTATTTTTTCTTTTAAAACTATAGATGATTTGAACGATACCAAAAAGTATTATGATGACCTTGGCAAAGAATCATCTATGACTTTTTCCTATACTGCTGCGAATGAGGATAAATTAGTGTTAATGCAGTTCAATGGGGATTTGCCGAAAGAAGTCGTCGATAAGTATGTAGATAATGCAGATCTGACCTTAACACCCGTAAGTTTCGATACAAGTTCTCAAGATACGCAAGTTGATAACACGAATAGTTCTACAGATGCTGCTAGTCCAGAACAACAACAGACACAACAAGAACAAGCAGCTCCACAACAGGACCCAGCACAGCAAGAGCAAGCAGCCGAACAAAATGATTCTTCGGCCGACACTGGTACTCAGTATGGTACAGTTCAACCCGGAGAGGGTCCTAAAGAAGTTGCCGGACGCTACGGTATGAGTGTTGAGGATTTCCTAGACGCAAATGGAATGGATGCTGATAATTATTATTTTGATCCAGGTCAGCAAGTTGTTGTTAAATAAAGCAAAATAAGTACCCTCATTTAGAAATAGATGCGCTTTAAGGAGTTGTTAAAAAATGAAGTTTGGAGTTCGTAAGCCTAGTTTAAAAAAATCATTCAGCGCTAGAACTACCGGAAATGCAAAGCGTCAAATAAAGAAAGCCGTCGTTCCCGGCTATGGTAAAAAAGCATCAGGCTGGATTAAGGATCCGAAGAAAGCTGCCTATAATAACGTTTACAATAAGACATCCTTCCGTTTATGGGATATATTCAAGAAATAAACTTTCCGGATTTGCGTTCCTTCTCTTTGAGGAGGTACTTTTTTATGTATGTAATCTACGATGAGCCGAGAGGAAATATTAAGCTAATTGAGGAAATGTTTGATGAAGTTATCTTCGAGGTTACAGTATATGCAAAATGCGAGGTTAATGTGATGATTGACTTCTTATTACTCTATGCGAATATTGCTACATTAAGTTAAGCCCCCACGTAATGTGAGGGCTATTTTTTAATAATTAAATCCTTTGATGTGTGAAGGATTGATATTCACATCTTTTACTTTACCCATATCTTTGATTTCATTCAAAACGATCGGAGCATCATGGTCATTGAAGCCTTCACCTTTTACTCGAACATCATACGTCCCATAAGAGTTCTTTTCTGCGTACGTTTGCTTATCAAGAAGTACGTCTTTTAGGAAACTACGCATATGGTCTTCCATTTTCTTACTTTGTGCATCATTGAGATTTCTAGCCTCAATTTTTATGATAGGTTTGTCTCCATCGACAATCGCAATATTTTGCTGCATGTAAGTTGGATAGTATGACTTTAGTTCTTGCTTCAAGCGATTTACTGCATTTTCATATTTCCATTTGCTGTCACAAGAAATAACTAGCGTATAAACTTTATTTGGTTGCAACACTCGCTTCACTTGATCTCGAAGCAATGTCCAAGCATACCGTGTTTGAATCCGTTGAACCATCTTAACTGCTTGATCTTTGGATACATTATCGATTGCAATTCCGTTTTTCTTTCCAGTAGGCTGCGGTGTTGGATTAGGATTTGCTGCATTACCACCTTGACTTTTTAAACGATAAGCATAGAAATAAGGACATCCGGCCATTACCCAACGTTGATCATGATTTGAAATGATTGTAGTCATCTTCCACCCCGTACATTCAATCCAATTTTGATTATCTAGTGCTACACCAGTATGACCGCCAGCACCAGCAGAATAACCCTTCTTACCCCAAATAATTACGTCTCCACGTTGCATCGGGAAATCAGTATTTTCAGCTATTTTTTCATACCCTAGTTTTAATAGATAATCATGGAGTGTTTCGGTGCTTGGAATATAACCATAGTTAAATCCACCTGATTCTCGTAAAATACGATATACGGATCCTGAACAATCGCATGTGCCATCTGTGTAATATCGAGAGCCATACATGCTGTAGTAGCAATTATTAACGAATTTCTGAACTACCGCTAAACCTGTTTCGATATTAATAGCCATTATTTTTTCACCTCTTTTTCCTCTTTAATGTTTTCGATTTCTTTTGGTTGAGGTTGCAACCCAACGTTTTTGTCATCTGATTTTCCGTAAAGCTCCTTTGCTTTTTTCATATCCATTATTCTTTACCTCCATCATTATCTTTCGAGTTCCCGCTTCTGATTTGTAAAAAGGCATCTTTGATTTGATCCGGAAAGTTGATGAACACTGAAATGTTCTCCAAAAAACTAATACCTTCATTCGCCAAATAGAACATGATCACAATCTCTCGTAAGGGCATTGAGTCTCCAATAACCTTTTCAACCTCGACGGCTACAGCAATGACAACAAAAATAAGAACTTTCTTAATCAAACCCACAAAACCAATACGACTGCTGATCTCTTTTAAATTCCATGCTTTTAGCAATCCGGTAAGATAATCAACAATCACTAAAGCGACTAACGCGTGCAAAATAGCATCCATCCCTCCAAGCCAACTAACAACCAATCCGCCTAACACCCCTGTAAAAATAGATGCTGCGTTCAAATATTTATCCAATATGATTTCCCCTCTCAAAATAGAAAGCGACCGACTAAAAAGCCGATCGCCCCAAATACTAAATATTTAACTATTCGCTTTCTTCTTGCTTTTTTGCATCGTTCACAATTTCTGTTACTTGATCGCGAATTGAAGCAGGTACGTTTTCGATTGTTCGTTTTCCGTCAATCACATGTGTTGCATAAAGCATTGCTAATGCTGAGTACATATTAGTTCCCTCCTTTCATTGCAGCGGTAGCAGATAAAACCATATCCGCTAACTCTAAAAGAGCTTCATCAGACATATCTACACGCTGACGAAGCTCTTCATTTTCTTTTTTCAGTTGTTCTGTTTCAGTCAAACTTTCCTCAACGGCTGGCGCATTTTCTGGATCATGAATCAATTTCTTTCCATCATATCGCCAATTGGTAAAATCAGTTGGTTCTCTGTCCGCTTCTACCTCTATCATTGTTTCCTGTGGAATAATCGAATATCCTTTTAAATATCCTAATTCATCTTGAATCCATACTTTCATAGGGTTCACCTCTCTATAATAGGGTAATATCAGTTAGCACAAAATCTCGTCTTTTCACTGTGCTATAATTTTCCAAGATACCCGCAATCTGATTCTTTTGTAAGATAAATGATTTGATGGTGTCACTTAGTGGAATTCTATTTTCTTTTCCGTAATTTTGTTCCATAGAAGGTTTTGGAACAAAAGTGGTGTGAACGCCGTAACCAAGTGTTTTACCAGTTGAAGCATCATATCTTTCACAAGTGATTAAAATTCCTTTGTGAACATCTGCTTCATTAAATTTGAATACATTCGCATCTGAGAAGTAAATTGCACCTCTAAAAATATTCTTTTTATATACGTCTTCTTGTTGAATTGCTGCGAAGTTTTCCTGAATGGTTTCCGCACCGTTTTGCATCCCGCGATAAATTTGCTTTAATTCCATTTAATCTTCCCTCACTTTACTTCGATTTCCATTGATTGATTATTATCAATGATTAGGTATTTATTTGTTTCAACCAAGGCTGCAGTCTTATCACTCATATGATAAGCCGCCGGTACTTCCAATATTCTATTTGATCCGCTAATTGTATTTTTTAAAATCGTTACGTTTGCCGGTACAGTACCACCAAAACTTGAACCAGTGTCAAGCCCGCCATTTTCAATCCCGATAGGATCAATTGAATACTTTAAACTCACAACCTCTTTTGTAGTTGGAATTGTAATCCGGCCATTCGTAGTCACAGAAACACTGCTAGATTTTGATGATTCATCCTCTCCATCGGTTTCTGTCACTGAAAATACATAGCTTGTTCCTGGTGATAAATTAGTCAAATCAGTATATAGTGTTGAAACATTTTCCTTTTTCACATTGTCCTGGTATACGTTGAAGCTCATGGGGGCTACACCCCTTTCACCCACGTTAACTTACCGCTCGTTGCTGTCACATCACTAACAACCAAATTGGTTGGTGTTTTGACAATCGGCGTTACTGTAACCGCACAAGTTGCGGTTTTGCCATTTGTAGTTTTGGCAGTGATTGTTGCAGATCCAGATTTCAAACCAGTAATTAGACCATCACTTGAAACACTCGCAATAGTAGCAGCGCTTGAAGTCCAAGTAATTGTTTTATCTGTTGCGTTCGTAGGATCAAAAGTAACTGACAATTGGAAAGTAGATCCTTTTGCGATTGATTTAGTAGAAGCATTGAGAGTAATAGAACTAACAGCAATTGATCCAGTAGTGAATTCAACAGCAGTACATTTTGCTGACTCGTCATCGCCGTCGGTTTCCGATACTTGGAATGTATATTTTGTGTTTGGAGTCAAACCTGTAATTGTTGCCGTAAGCTCTGATACTTCTTTTAGAAACGTTCCGTTTCGATAGATTTTGTAACTAATTGCCATTTAACATCCCTCTTTTCCATTTTAGTTCTACAGTTGAATCATCTTTAATAAATAGTTCCAAATTCTCAGGTATTCTAACAACTTCGGTTTGACCATCATTAATATAAGCTTTTGTGATATTCGCACTGCCCATTGTGAAGCATAAAGTTTTATTGCCTTCTATAATTAATAACGTATGTTTATCATGAACGATATAGTCGCCTGTGTTCAGCGCATAATAAAGCGGCATTTCAACATGTGTTTTCTTTCGATCAAAGCTGAGTTGGGTTGGAACGTTATAGATTGTTCCACCGCCGAATTGATCGCTAGTATCTAATCCGTCTGTTTCTGTCCCAATAGCATTTTGGTAGAAAGTAGTTCTAACTTCTGGTTGATACTCTGAATCATGTTCGATGGTGATTTTATTTCCAACAGGAATATGCTTGTACACGATTAGATCGAGCTGATACTTAATCTTTTTATAGATATACTCTAAATCAGCAATCAATCTTTCTTTAATTGATTCATGTCGAACTCCTTGTAAATCCACTCGCGCATCCATCAATTCAGAAAGCATTACTCCTCCTGGATCGATTGATTTGAGAATATCCTTAATCGATTCAAACCAATTCAAGTAATCCCCTTGTTGTGCATCACGCCAAGCTTCAAACTCTTCTTTTCGGTCCTTCATCCATTGATCGAAGTCGCCCTTGCCTTTATTGATGTAATCGGTCATGTCTGCAATCAAATCTTCGACTGTTTGCCAATAGCTGCCCATTTCACCTTCGGTTTTACTGACAGCCCGAACAACAAAATAGGAGAAGTCTTGTGTCGTAGCGATCACATCTTCTCCTTTTACAATTTTGAAATTTGCTGTTTGTTCATGGATCATTTGCATAGTGTATTCATCGAAGGTATATTGGATCCTTCCGTTCTTTGCATCGATTATTTTAGCCGCACGTTCAACAGCGTACTTGTTACCCAATAATGCTTCAATAAATACTTTACATTGAGAAAGGTTCATTGGTTTACTGTTCTCAGTAAGGACAGCTTCCATTACTTCCGAATTTCTATTTCCTTGCCGTACATTGATGATTCCGATGTAGTTATAGGGTTCGGTTGTACTTAATACGACGTTCCATTTTGCCATTAAATTATCACATCCTTTCCTGCATCTTCCATCGATGCCTGTCCATGAATAAAATCAGTTGGTTCACCACTAAAATCCGGCGGAATGATTACCGAAGCAATGGTTTCGGTACCGTAAAAGTAACGATCATACTCGGCAACAATCTCGCCGAGCTCACCTTTCTGTTCGTATGTTTGAATCATATCGTTATCTAACCCTCTGATTACAGCACAATGACCGTACTCTTCGTGAGTAGTGAAATCATCGCTGATCTTAACATTACGCTCAAAACAAAGAATTGAACCAACTTGTAAATCTTCATATCCTGGATTATTAATTACAGACCATCCATATTCCGCCCACTTATAAGCTATTCCGATATCAGAAGCCGAATAAATCAACTCGTCATCAATCGGGTCTAGTTGATCGAAATACGTTCCTCCACCAAGATCAGGACCACACAAAATACCGCTAAACTCGGCGACCACAGCGTAACACTGATAATTTCCGATTCCTTGATTCAGTTTAGACTTTAGATGATCCAAACCTTTTTTAAAAATGTTCATAGAGCCCCTCCTATTTCACTGCTCTAGCTAGGCATCTGTCTCCTCCTAAAAGAGATCCAAATGAATACCCTATAGTTGAGATATTGACACCGGTTTTTCGGCTGTCACCGCCCATTTGAATAATCTGGGTGTCGTTTCCTCGATAGTTCTCTAATAAAATCGCCGTGTGCCCATTTGCACCTGCACCTCCACCAACGTTGTAAATCACCACATCACCAGCACGTGCTTCATTCTCGTTAATTTCTTGGAACCAATTATGAGTACTCCTAGCATCACCAGCCATACTTCCGGTATACCATTGCATATTAGCAGGTACTCGATAACCAGCTTTGGCCAAAACAAGCCACACGTATCCAGAACAGTCAGTAACACCATTCCGATCTGGATTTGCAACCGACCCTATATAGGCTTCTCCATGAATAAGCTGATAGGTAAAATATCCGAGTAAACTTTTTGCAACTGAAACAATGTCAGAATTTGCTTGTGGTATCTTCAAGTCTTTGAACTTGTTATACCAATAAACTGCATATCCTTGTCTGTCTGGATGTGCAGTAGCTGGACGCTCAAAGTTATTCTCAAATGCATAAGCTGCTTGTGATGGATCAGTTAATGCTTTGAACCCTGCAACGGTGGTTGGGGCTACTTTACCAATCCATTGACCATTTGAGTTAGCCCAATCAACCAATCTCATTTGAGCGGCCATTGTCTTGTAATCATCTGTAATTCCTGCAGCTCTCATCAAGTTTTGAACATATACACGCCCATTATATGTTGCAGGTGGAACTAGCGGATATGCTGAACCATCGAACTGGATAGCACCGTACGCTGGGCCGCCAATTTGGTCAGTGTCAGGATTCATACTCGGACCAGCTTCGCCATTGATATTTCCAAGAATACCGGCGGCGGCCGCTTGAGAATATCCCAAACTCAACAACATCACCCAAGCTTGCCAAGCAAATTTTTCAGCATCTGTCTGAACTTCCGGTGGGTATTGACCATTCCAACCATTTCCTTGTCCGCCTGTGGAACCAGAGGAACCTCCACCTTGACCTGGGAAGACCTCACGCCCACTCAACGTCAGCTTTCCTTTTATATCAACATCCTTATAAATCTGTACTTTCCCATGAATGTTCATATCCCCAAAATGGATCGTTGTTCCATTTGAGAGCATTACAAAGCCTTTGCTTTTGTTCGGTGAAATGAGAATGTATTTACCATCACCTTCTGTTCTGATGACCAGGGCATTGTCTGGTATAGGCGTGGGCGTACTTGCGTCAGGGAAAGGATTGCCAGCGCTGTCCGTTGTTCCAATAGTGCCTATTTCTTTGCTACCACTCCAAAACTGCATCCCCTTCTTGGTTAGTTCCATGATTTTCTTCTTGTTATTCCAAATTTGAAGCAAGCCTTTAACCAATTTGAGCGTGTCACCAGTATTACTAAAAGAATTCTCAAACACATCAGCTTGGATAATTCCCGTTTTAATAAAGTTGGCGTTAAATATGCTATCCAAAGTCCATGCTGAATTAAATGGTCCGTTCCATCCGTTTTTTGAAAAGGCAATACCATTTTTATTCATTCTAAGAACTTCTTTAGCCTTGTTCAGATCTGGATCATCCATGATAAAAATATTAGATGGTTTTTCTTTTGGCCACAAAACAACATAACCACCAGCACTGCCTTGGCCGGTTATCATTGATGAAACATAATCATTGAATCCGCTCATGTAGTTATTGGTGGCATAGTCTTTTAATTTATCCTGAATCGTTATCGCTTGCTGCTGATAGAAAGCAACTTGTGTGTCTCCGGCTTCTAGTTTCAAAGTCTTCTCAGAAAGAGAATCATATTGAACCCCACTAACAGTGGATTCAAAATATAGTTTGTATTTCTTGTGGTAAACCTTAAACGTATCAAAAAGACCATAATTTCTGATCTTGGCAAACTCTTTTGCTTCTTCACTATCAGTCAACTTATCAAATTCGATTGTGATTGATATTTTAGGTTTATCACATCCTGGATTGATCGACTTAAAATAATTCTTTGCTATATTATTTAAACTTTTTAAGTCCTTCGCTCCCTGTTCTTCTGTAAACTGAACATGTTCGGAATAAACATCTGGATAATTATTGATGAACTCACTATCTACTGTTGATCCGTAAATACGATTAGATGTTCCTTCAGCACCTTGAGCATCAACATATGGAATGATTCTTGTCTTAACACCTGTCCAATCCAATTTTACTTTCAGTCCGGATAAGTCTTTTCCGTATCTGATAGTTCCAACATTATTGCGCCCTCGTCGTTTCAACAGTGATAGCTTAAATGGCTCTCTCTTTATTTCACCGCCCCAGAATTGGAGCAATGAACCTTGTTCACCAGCAATGCAATTCAGAACGTTTCTAGCCTCAAATAGAGTGCTTGAAACGGTCGTATTGTCGGAGTACAAGCGAATATCAGATTTCTTATCCATGTTGTTCTCGATAATGTTCATCGCTTCTTGCGCCGTTTTTGAATCAACTTGCGCGGTAGTCACTACTCGACGCCCTAAACGATTTGTTCGTGATTGTGCATAGATTGTGACGGTATCCATGAAAGTATCAATATCTTTGTCATCGATAAAAAAGATATGATACTCTTCTTGATCATTAGGTTTTGCCTTAATCTGATAATCATTTTCGAAATATTCATCAAACCGAGTTCCTAATGGATATTCCAATTCGAGTTCGTACTTCCCGTTAGCTACTTCATAGACTTCACATCTAGAACAATCCGAAAGTATACCAAGACCATTGTTTGAAAAATCTGTTTCGGAAGGCTTATAAATCCTTGGTTTCATACTTTACGCCTCCATCTCGGTGTGAGTTCAAAACTCTTTATTCGGTTGGTCCATGTGATTGTATTTTCGCCTGGTTTAAGCTCAGGAAAATCCAGGAAAGTAGTAACATGATCTTGATGTTCAATTTCCCCATCCAATGCCCGATAAGACTCTTCTAGAAAAGAATCAATGATTAACTCCTTATCCAAAGCCTTAAGCTTAAATTCTTCTTCATTCACAAAAAAAGAAGCATCTCCAGAACCAGTGAGCTTAATCAAAGGTTTTGAAGGATACTTCTGCTCATTTGTAATTTTGAATGGCGTTGAATTAAGTTGTATCGGCAGTTTTCCTAGGCGGTTTTCTTTGAACGGTCTAATGCTGACAGTAAATTCAAAAGGTACTAGATTCCCTGTTTTCCTTGTCCCTTTAAATTCGGGCGGATCAATCACAACAGCTTGATAGATGTATTGTTCATCATAATAAACAATAAAATCGCTATATGTACCCATATCTAACCAAGCGGTTATTCTGTCTTCCCATTCCTGAACATCATCAATAGATGGGGCCTTGTAGTAACAATCTATTTTGCGTTCAACGTTTTTGTAATATGCTTTATCAATAATGATTGAGTCATTACCTTCACGTTGCCTTAACTCAATGACCCGTCCTGCTGACGAAGAGACAGGGCGATTCCGCATAAATACATTAAATTCAGATGAGTGTTTACCATTTATAAAAAACTGTCCTCGCTTTGTAATCATGCCATCCCTCCTACTGCGTCAGCATCACGCTTCATTTGTTTTGTAAACTCTGTTTTTAATTTTGCTGCTAACTTTTTAACCACTGAATCTGGAAGATCACCGTAAACATTTAAATGCAAGTGAACTTCTGTAGATTGACTTTCCGTCTTATTTTGGGTTACTCCAACAGATCTGTCTGTCAAACTTCTAACTGTGGGAGTAACAGACGGCGTAGGTACTAAATCAGTCATAGCCTTATCTAGCTCAGGCTGTTCTTTATCTAATCCAACGATAATCCCTTGAACGATATTCTTTCCTACCATGTCACGCATCCATCGAGACGGCGAATGAATGTCTAATGCATTAGTAATAGTTTTCTTTATACTTCCAGCAATGCTTTGAACTTTTTGTACAACAGCATTCGCTTTTTCCGTGATTCCGTCAATCAAACCTTGAATAATATTTCTACCGATCTCAAATAAGTTAATCTTTCGTAAGGAGTCGAATGTATTCCACACACGATCAACTGCGTTAGAAACTCCATTTTTTAGATTCGTCCAAGCATTCTCAGCAGATTGAACGATTCCAGAAACAATGTTCCAGAAATTATGTTTAATAGAATTCCATGTATTTATCATTGTGTCCTTAATCGTATTCCACGTATTCGAAGCAGTACTCTTGATTGCGTTCCATGTAGTAACAAAAAAAGCCTTGATAGAATTCCAAATCAGGCTTGCACTAGCTTTTATAAAGTTCCATAGGTTGATTAACTCTGTCTTAAACCCATTCCAAATTATCTTCCCAACACTTACCATCGCTCCAGTAACGATCGTGAATAGATTTTTGATGGAATTCCAGATGTTTAACGCGTTTTCCTTAATGTTGTTCCATACGGCAATCATATTGTCTCTGGTTTCTGACCATCCACCTGTAATCATTGAAGTGACAAACAAAATCGGAGCAAGAATTACATTCTTTAGAATTTCGAAATAGCTTCCCCCAATTTCAATAAGGTTCGTCCAAATCCCGACTAAAAACTCAACAATACTTGAGAAAACTGATACTATTTCTTGGACCACTTCTGCAATCGGCTGGATTACTACCGTTTTAAACGTATTCCAAGCATTAGAAGCTGTTTCTTTAATGGAATTCCATAAATTTGAAAACCATTCTTTAACTCCTGACCAAGCATTCTTGATTCCAGTGGCTGCTTTTGATGCTACTTCTTTGATAGAGTCCCAAGTTTTTAGACCCCAGTCTTTTATTGCGACTAGTGTATCTAATACAACTTTTTTGACGTCATTCCATACTGCAATAACTTTGTTCCTGAACTCTTCATTAGTAGCCATGAAATAGCCAAATACAGCAATGGCACCAACAATAGCACCGACAATCAAAACAAATGGATTTGCAGCAGCTATGGCCCCCATAATTTTTAAAGATTTGCCGATTCCAGTAATAGCATTTTTCAAATTATTGAAATTCTTAATAATCGCTGGGATCCCTTTAAGTTGGAACATGAATGCGCCGAACGCCGTAGCTGCGGGGACTAAAAATGGCATCATGAATTTTAAAGCTGTACCAAATTTATAAAGTACGTCAAACAGTTTTCCCAAGAAAATTACAGCTTTAGGAATATTCGCAGCAATTACTTTCAGAAATGATTTCATGGCATTCCCAAAATTATCTATAATTCCTTTGAATCCTCCTAAATCAGCATCTACTAGAGCTTTGTTTAACCCTTTTATAATATCCCCAACACCACTTGTTATCGCAGTTTTAGCATTTTGAATCGATGTCTTAATACCTTTGGTTGAATCTTTGGCGATTTGGTTTAAAGATTTCAAACCGCCTCCACCTTTTGTGTCCATTTCAATTAACTGATCTTGAAAATCTTTTACGGAAACAGTTCCTTTTGAAAGACCTTCTTTGAGTTGTCCCATTGTCATGCCCATCTTTTTAGCAATTGCTCCGAGTGTAGGGCCAAGCTGGGCATTAATCATTGAATTCCATGTTTGAGCATCAACTTTCCCATTAGAGAAACTTTGGGATAGCTGAATCACTGCTTCATTTACTTGATCAGTTGTTCCGCCAAACCCCAGAATACCGTCATTAAGCGCCCTGAATATCTGATCAGAGCGTCCTAAATCTCCAGTAGATGAAGCTAACAATTGAACATGTCCAACCGCATCATTCAACGTTGTTGGCAATCCTTTTATTCCCCTAATAAGAGACCCGTTTTCTCCGATTGTTCTATTTATTTCAGACTTTTCAAATCCCATATTTTGGAAATTTCGAACTGCGTTGTTCATCGTATCTACACGATCGATTGCTCCGCTGATTGATCCCTTAATTAAATCGAAACCTGCACCAACTAGTTTTGTTGCCCCGCTAGCTAAGAAACTGCCGGCGAACACTTTCCAGATGCTACCTAATGCATTCCCGCCTTTTTTACCTGTGTTGGAAACAGTGTTGTCGAATGAGCCTAGCTTTTTAACAGCGCTATTCATTCCAGCGGTGAAACCCGATTCATCAAGAATCATTTTTAGAATTAAATCATCATTCAAAGTGTCACCTCCTTAGAATTGGGTGTATTCATCGTAGTATTCAAGATTTTCACGCTCAGCAACTGCATCTCTAAATGCAAAAAGCTTCATTAACTCGTCAAGGTCAGTTCTCTCTATTTCATACAGAGACCAACCATTCTCAAGTAGCTGAAGCTTTAATTCCATTTCGCGATATTTAGGCGTATGTGTGAAACCAGGATTTTCAAGGAGCTCTGTTACTTTTTTTTCGTATCTGAATATGTGTTGTCATACCCTTGTGTAACTGAACGTAGAAACTTCCCAGTCAGTGGTGCAATTTCACGAGCATCAATCCCGCTGCGGTATTGCTCAGCAGTAAATTGCCCTTCGAAGATAACATCTGCAATAAACGCATAACATCCGTTCAGTGCTTCTTTTACTTCTTTACGGCCTTCTGACTGTTCTAGTTTTTCCATCACGTCTAATGCGTCATCCATAGTATCGGCATCTAGCCATTCTGCAGATTTAAAACGTTTGGGCTTTCGTTTCCCTTCTTCGTCTTTCAACATTAATGTGATTTGAACTTGTACTTTTGATGCCATTATCCTTGTCCTCCTTCAACTGGCGTTTCTAACGGATTAGCCACCTTTGTGAACCAGTTCTTGATCATTTCTGCATCTACGCCCTCATCGTCTTCATCAACCGAATACATGTATCCCAGCCCTGGTACGTCCACGAAAGAACCTTTCCAAGTTGGGTGGGTAAAGGTTACTTTGCTGCCCTCTATGGTAGAAGTCTCGTCAGAATCAAGAGCGAATTGTCCTTTATAAAAGACTGTATAACGATATTTACCATTTGATTTCTTGCGTCGATAAGCAAATGCACCATCCTTAGCAATATCTTCACCAGAACGCAACGCTCCGCCTTTAACGATCTTGCCGCCAGTAATCGTGCCCAAAACTTTATGTGTGTAGCCATTAGCTTCTAGCTCAACCTCAGCACCACCAAATGCCGTGAACTGGTCCTGTACAACAGAGTCTCCATGGTCTTGAGTCGTTTCGTAATTTGCAGATGGCTTAATGCTAACTGCGGTTCCCATTGTTGTAGGCACGTCATATTCTGGCCAAATCCCGGAATCATCCACAAGAGGAAACCAAGTTGGCTTTTCAACAGAGATAATTCCTGTCTTACTTTTCTTTTCTGGCATCTATTCTTCACTCCATTCAATGTATTGTGGAAAGGCAACAGTAAATCGAATGTGCTGCACCCCATCCACTTTGTCCGGCAAATAGTCCTCCGGAAAAATTGTGTTCCCTTCGATTTCGAGAACATTAAAAAAAGTCCCGCATCGCGAGACCAATCTATTGATTAATTCATCATCTTTTTTGTTGTCAACCAAAGCAATATCTACTAAGAAAGCCATGTTTTGAACGTCTATCCCCACATTCTCAGTTCCTGCTTCCATAACAGAAAGCACAAAATAGAAATCTTTTGTCGATTGCATTACCGAATCAAGATAGATAGTGCCTTCTGAATAGATTTGTTTTAACTTACTGCTGATCGCTGCAATTATTCTATCTTTCATTAGCATCTATCCTTTCTTAACAATCCTGATCGCCATTTGTTTAAATCTCCTAGGGATATAACTCATATGAGCTAGATTTGTTGCGCGAGTCAACATAAACCGTCCTTTGACGAAACCGCCACCTCTTGTTCTATGACCCTCTTCAACATATTTGAAATATTTTTCATTGTTTCGGACCGCTCCAACAATTCTACCTGCAGAAAGCACCCTCGCGCCCTGGACTCTATACCCGCGGCGAAGATCCCCAGATTTCACAGGAGTTAGTGGTTTAGCCGTCGAAACTATTTTGTTCATCGAATCATTGACAAAAGCAATCCCTTCTTGCTCCGCAAGCTTAGTCATTTTTTTAAAGTTCTCAATGACTTTATCTGCATTTGAGACAATAGAAATATCCTTACCCATTCGGATCACGTCCTGTCAATTTAACTTCACAATGACTAGGATAATAAAAAGGCTTATTAGCATACAGCTTAATCACCAATCCATTTACTTGCTGAGTAACAGTTATGCGATCGCCTTTTTTAATATTAATAGTTGGACGAACAAATAATTGATAATCGTCAACTGATGTATTCAACATTTCTCCGTCTTTTATTACAGGCAAGCCATCTAAACGCGATTGAGATAAAGCGCATTTAACTGGGTCGCTATAAACTGGTCCATACTCTTGTTTTGAGATCCCTGTTTCAGGATTAACTACATCTTTGATACGCTCGATCACACAAGAATCTTTGTAGGTTGTCGCCAGAATATCTACTTCATTCATTAGAAAAACTCCAATCCGCCACAGCCGATAATTCGTTTGATTAAATCATCGTAGCCTGCAAGTAATCCTTTAATTTCTCCAGACTTACTTGCATAGCTAATAGTGGTATCTCCTCGTCTTACAGACGATATAACATTCTCCAGTTCATTCTTCATGGATTGATATAGAACCTCTGTAATGGCTCCCTGTAGCTTTTCCCAAGAGATTTCGTTGCCACATGTATTGTATGATTCAATTTCCAAGAGAATTAACTCAAGAACTATTTTTAAGCGTTCCTCATTAGCTTCTGGCAATTGCTTTTTCAATGACTCAATAATTTTTTTCTTTAGTGAATCATCCATATGATCACCTCTTAGATTTCTACAATATCAGCGGCTTCTCGCAAAATTTTCAATGCTTCCACATCACTTTCTTCAATAAAGAATTTCCCATCTTTATCGACAGTCATAAACCGACGTGTTTTAGGATGCATAAAGCCAACAAAATTTTTTTCTTTTGCTACACGAAATTCAATTGTGTTTGCCTTTTTTACTTTTTTAGACTCTGTTTTTTCAGCCATACTATTTCCTCCTTAAAATAAATAGAGACAGCTACTAAACTGTCTCTATGCTTTTAAATTTAAAATCGCCCCTGAATTTGATGCGTTGTATTCAAGCGAATATTCACCAACGATACCAATGCGACGAGAATCACTCGTTTTCGCTAACTCCTCAGCTCTCCATTCGCGTAATGGGCGTAATTGAACATAGTTTGTATCTAAGGCCGCGATAGTTCCTGTTGGAAGCGCTGGTTCAATTAACGCAATACCAGAACCATAGTTAGAAACAATTTTCCCTAATTGCAAACCAAATGCCACAGTATCACCGAACTGAGCGATCTTGGTTGATTTACCGTCTACTTCGTCTGTCATCAAATCTTGCATGTCTGGGGATACTAAGCAAAGCTTTTCACCCATATAACCTTTGGTATACATAGCGTAGAATAACTTATCGATATCTTTGCGAGTAACAGCACCAGCGGCAGCAGTCTCTACTTTGTTTCCAGAATTGATTAAGTTTAAGATTCCATTCATCTTCCGACCAACAGAACCTGTTTCATCGGTTTTAACACCAGTAATCAGTTTGCGGTTTAAATCAATCTTCATTTCCATACCGCGTAATTTGACCTGATTAGTCAATTCATTGCCTATGCCATCAACATTAATAGCATCTAACGTTCCAGAAACAGACGTTGATTTACGGAAAATTTCTTCATAGTTGCTATACCATGTACGGCCAGATTCAGCATCTGGATATTCTCCACCTTCCGGTTGTTCAGAAGAATCATCGCTGTTGATATCATATTCACGCCATTTGATCTCTGAAGAATTTGCTGGTGAAGTTTTTCCTGCACCAATTAAGTAGCTTAAAAACGGTGTGTTTGGTACTTGCATGGCATTAATAGCTGGTGAAATATCTAAATACTCTAAATTATTGACTGATGTTTTTTTCATTGTAATTCCTCCAATTAATTAAAATTTTTCATCATTTGGGCTAGCAAAGCATCTGGATCTTTTGGCGGTTCATTGTTTTGTTGAGTCTGACTACCAGATTGTTGATTCCCGCCAAATGCAGACTTCATCTGAAGTTCTTTTAGTGCATCTGAGTGTTTCTCATTGATTGCAGTTAAAACTCCGGTGAAGCCTTCTACAGCCTTTTTAGTGAAATCGGTATCTGAACTCACTAAATTGTTTAGCATGAACTGAGAAACTGAGTTTTTCAAGTCGCCATCAAGCTCCAATCCTGCGATCTGTTCAGCAACAAAGGCTTTATTGTCACTTGTTTGTCTTAAAGCTTTTTCAGCTTCAAACTCAGCTTGTAGCTTTTCTAATTGAACCTGTTCAGGTGATTTATTTTTCTTTGAATCTTCATACTGCTTGATCGCTTCCTGCTTAATCGTTTCTAAATTTTTTTGCTTCCAAGCTTCTAACTGCTTGTCAGCAGCAGATTGACTTTGAGATTGTAGAAACTTTTGAGCGTCTTCATTTGATTCAGCAAAAGATTTAAAGTCGTCCATTGTGAACTGAGGAGTTTGTTCTCCGTCACCTTCTGCAAAATACTGTAGATTCATTGGCATAGATTGTTTCATAATTTTCTCCTTTCGCCCCACGATTCGCACAAGCGCCCCGCATTGCTTTGAGTTTTATTGTTTGCGCCCCACCATTCAATTAAGCCCAGCATTGCGCTAGTTTTACGTCATTTCGGACAAAATAAAAAAGCCTAATTATTAGACTTTAGTTCTCCTTCAATTTTCTTCTCCATTTGTTTTAAAAGAAACTTCTGTACTTTACTCAACAGAAATATAAAAAGAAGCTGCATTAATCCTAGAAATATGGTAAGTTTTCCAAACCACAGGAATAACAGAAAAAGATTTATTAGAAGCATGTAATTTGCCAGAGTTTTCAACAATACTATAAAACCCGTAAACAAAGCATAGGATTGCAGGTCTTTTGGCAGGTCTTTCAACTCAACTTTTTCTTTCTCTAATAGGTCATCTAAATCTTTACGATTCATCCGTTTTGCTCCTCTCTTGATAATTTAGCCGAATAACTTTGCATCCCATAGCTTCATACCAGCTAACCGTCTCTTTTAAGTTTGGTAGCGTGTGAGATAAGAGCTGAATAGTTAGGTTGACTGTATTTTTTTCTACCGGTTTATCATCCTGATAGATGATGTTACTGTCTCCTATAACAACATATGCATAATTACCATTCCAATGATCCCTTAAACCATTGGGACTATTTTCTGCTTCAATAGCCTTCTTGTATACCTCAGCAACATCTACATTCACACTGATCATCAGTACCGCTTCGTTAAAACCATTCATGGATTACACCACTCTCAATCTCATTTGCAGAAAACCAATTCCTGTGCCCAACATAATAATGGGACACGTTCCCTTTAGGGTTACGTCTCACGATACCCTCCTTGGTATAAACCAAGCAGCCATTATCAGGAAACGCAATAACTAACTCACCATTCACTAGCAGAATTTTCTTTTTAATCGACCGGTTTCGTTTCTTGTCTAAATACCTTGGACGATAAACCATCATCTTTTCCTCCCTTTCAAATTGACACCGAAATTATCTTGTGCAAATTCATCTAATAAATCCCCAAATAAACGCTCATACTCTTCGTCAATATCTTTTCCTAATTTCGGCATATTAGGAACATCCGTACACCTGCATCGGCCATGAAAGGGCCCGCGGTTCTCGCCAATGATCGCTTCACTCAACTTGTATGGGTTGTTCTTTGCTTTGCCACCGCATATTGAACATACCTTTTCATCTTTTGCAGTTAAGACGTTGTATTCGTCTACGCCAGTTTCAATATAAGATTTCTCAATACCATCTTGAGCAAATTTGGCGTATTCAGTTCTCACAAGATTTTCGATCGCTTTGTTGTACCTCGATTCCTCCCGTCTGAACATATCGCATATTTCTGGGTCTTCTCGCATTTTTCGTAATGCGACGAGAACTCCTTCACCGCTTGCTACGCTAGTTGTAATGGCATTGGATAGCTTCTGCTCAAGTGAGGAAATATTTCCCCATAGGCGACGTGAGAACGTCTTTCCTGACCAAGGATAGTTTAGATAACGTTCAAGCTCTTCCTTAGATAAATAATTCGGCAAATCTACGTTCAAAATCTGCGCAAGTACGTTTGCGTTTGATGCGTACGAACGTTGCAAAATATCTTCTAATCGATCCGAAAAGTATTTATTCACATCTGCATCTATTGCATGCTCTGCAAGAATTCGAAAAATATCTGAACGTATTTGCAATAAGCGATTTACCTTTGCATAATCAAATGCTGGAAAGTATTCTTCGATGAATTCTTTATATTTAGCATCGTACATTTTGAGGGATTTATAGTTCTTTTCCACGTATTCACGATATTTTTTTTGATCGCTCTTGCTATAAAATTCCATCATCTCAGCATAGGTAATATCGTGTAAATCTGCTTGAGATAATAACTCTGCTTGAATTTCTTTCAACGCATCGGGAAAAACGCTAGTTAGTTTCCTTAGCGTTTGATTTTCCATTTTGAGCCTTGCCAAATCTTCCAGTTCTCGACGTTTGGTCCAATACTTCGTTTCTATTTGACTCAACGCTGCCACCTCCATACTCGCCGTCTGGGTAAGATTGTCTGCTTTCGACGTCAATCATTTCGTTTTCGTAATCAACATCTGTTACGAATGGTATTTGACTTTGAATAGTACGTTTAGAAACATAAGGTGCGAACTTAGGTAAAGACTCAGCCAAATAACTTAAATCAGTTGGTAAAGATCGTGAGAAGGTGAAAATGATCTTCTCCGGATCAATTGTAACTTTCTCGGCAAATTTCAAATAAGCAGCCATAACCTCAGCACACTCTTTCAATCCTTCTCGAAAGTACTGTTCTTTGGTATTTGTCTTGGCTTCTAAACTAATGATTTGCCACTTTCGGGCTTCCCCAGAACTATTCGACTTAAAGACTTCGTCATTGAAATCAATTGCTTTACACACCGTGTAGAATTGCTTTTTAAGAAGATCAAAATGATACTCGTTGAAATCCTTTTGTAGATCCTTTGTCACGTAGCCGGCTTTCGCATTAGGGTCTTTCAGATTGATGATCCCTAGTTGCTCCATCATCTTCTTGGCTTTATCCTCGGACAAATCTGCCCCAGTGATCAGCATATAAGCTAACTTGAATTGTTCAATCTCGTTCTGCTGATCAGATAAAACACGATCAATAGCATCACTAATCTCCTCTGCAACTTCAAAGTCACAGTAACGGTTTGTATTGTTTTTAAACTCCGTAAGATTGATAACGCCTAAAGGATTAGGAACATTACCCAGCGGTTTAAATGCTCCTTGTACCGTGCCAGGGTAATCAGTATATCGAGCATAAGTAAATATTGATTTCGGCGTGACAACCTTCATCTCTTCATAAAACTTCTTTTGATATGGATCGTATTTCTCTTTAATGTACACTGCGCCGTTTTCGTACTTTTCAGCTTTCCACGGCTCAATGTTGCTTGCTCTTAGTTCCCAACCATCATTTGTCTCAACAGGCTCCAGTAACCTGAAAGCAAGCCCTGTCGCTCCTTGAAATGTTGCAGTATCGGGGTCTAACATTCCAAACCGCATAGTACTTAATTGTCTCGTGAGTGTTTCAAATTCTTCTGGGGTAGAAGGGGCGCTGATAACATTACCCAGTAATTTGTCTCTCATTCGTTGAATGAGTGTCCTTTTCTGTTCCGAAACATCATAATCCCATTTGATTGGTATTCCAGTGAAATGGTTAACTGCTTGATCAACGACAACTGAATACATTCCAGCATGAATCTTATTGTTAACCTTAATGATTTTTGTTTTTGGTTTCTCACGACTGTCGATCTCGTTTTTCTCGCTAGTATAAGCAAGATACTTTCTTTCTCGATCATCGAAAAAGGGCTTCATATCTTCCATAAAAGCATTAGGATCAAAAAGCTCCTCTTCAATCTGAGTTGAATATTTAGTTCTTAAACGTTTATATTTTTTCAATGTGATTTCTGAATAAAACAAAGACTCACCTCCTAATAAGCAATAAACTCAAAGTCATCTGCTTCAATAATCGTTTCTGCAATTCCTGTAACTGCATCCGGAGCATCATCATGAGCGTTCTTACCTTCACGTTGATAGCTAACCATAGCCTCATAAAAGTCCGGCCAACGTGTCGCCCAATCATCTGGATAGTAAACATGATTTTCCACCCAAGCGCTATTCGCCAGTATTCTAGACAGTTTATTATCCGATTGATGAAAGTCTTCAAATACTGCCCCTCGATAGCCGCGCTCTTTTGTAATTCTTTCTGAATTTCTTCTGAATCCACGCCCACCGTTATTTCCCTCAATCCGAACGTTATTTACCCGATTGCGGATAATCATATTAGCGTGAGCAATCTCGGTTGTTTCCATTGGTTCTTTAGTGTACATGACATCCAAAATATAAGCGTCATGATCAGCGGTTTCCGCAAAAACAGGGGATGCAAAGTAATCGGCACCCTTGTCAGCGGTGTCGGTATAATTCCATATTTTGATAATATTATCAGGCAGCGTATCATAGGTAAGAAACTTCTGATAAAGCCTTCCTTTTTGGTCGATGGGCTCTTGCTGATAGTTAGCTTCTGCAATATCTACATTCATTTCTTGTACCACATCTAAGTACTCATCGTGGGTCATAATCTCGTCGCACAACATCGAGCCGTCTTCTTGTACTGCTTTATAACAGATCTGATGAACATTATTTTTTCGTCTCGTCAACATTTTTCCGGCTAAATCATTACTTGACCAACGTGTCATAATCAATATCTGTTTACGTGGCCGTTCCATACGTTGGGCCAACGTGTTGTTATACCATTCCCAGTGAGAATCTAAAACACGCTCGTTATAGGCTTCTTCTGCGGTTTTAATGATGTCATCAACAATTACATAATTCGCGCCAATACCAGTGGATGTTCCACCAGGAGAAGTCGCTAAATAATTCTTTTCTTCTGAACCATCTAAAGACCAGAAACCCTTTGCAGCATCTCCATATTTGATTTGCACCTCTGGAAAAATATCTTTAAAGTATTCAGCCTTAACATTTTCGTTTTCAACCATGATTCCATCACGTGTTTGTTGCGCAAATAAAGATGACAGGATTTGGTTATAAGATCCGGTAATAATTTTCGTCTTTGGATTTTGTCCAAACATCCATAAAACGAATAGCCGCGCTGTAAAAGTCTTCCCATGTCGAGGCGGCATGTTAATAACCAAAATTTTTTTGTCGATTTTATCTTCGTAAAAATCTTGTAGCGTATGACATAAATCTTTCAAATACAACCGATCATCTTTGTAAAACTCTGGATAAAGAAGCTGGCAGAATAGCCAAAAACTTTTCCTAGCTTTTCGAATGGCTAGCTCTCTTTGAACAACGGCATACTCAACACGATTAAGAGTCGTTGATTTTTTCATACCGTTTCACCAACTCTTCTAATTCTTCATCGGACATTTTCTCATACTGTTTTCGGATATCGACGCCGCCAGAATGTTTGAGTTCTTGTTTGTCTGCATAGATTCCAGCAATAGTCAGAATCATTTTCCTATCCTGATGACCTTTTTCAGTCAATGCATACTTGTAAGTGGCATTAAGGACATCAGAAGCTTTTCCTTTGATCAGATCCATTGTTGTTTCGTTAACTAGATCAACAAAGCCATCTTTGCTCATGGCGTCGTAATATTTGGTCCTACCTATTTTCGCCAGTGAACACAACTCTTGCACCGGTTTGCCTAAGTTATCTGGATTTATCAATACTTCCAAGAGTTTTTTCTCTGCAGCAGTAGGTTTGTATCTGTTCGCTTTCGTATCGCTTTTTTTCATCCTTAATCACCGCCTCTCTATATGTACTTGCTGATATTTTTTTGTACATGATCCTCTTTCCAACGGCCGCACCCACAATAGACTAGCTTGCAATGATCAATCTCTACTGGCGTTGCTTCTCTGGTCATTTCTACAATTGAATACTTCGCCTTCATCTGAACAGACATTACAACACGTTTATGTTGTCCTTTCATTGGCAGCGGGTATTTATTGTTTAATGACACGTACCAGTAAGTTTTCATTGCTCTATCCCTTTCTGCGTTGCAATGTAAGCGTTATTATTGTATGCTTTATGTATAAATTGTTTACGTTTCACAGATAGATCGCTGCGGAAACAGTGGCTCTTTTTTGTATTGCTATGTAAACGCTATGATGTTATACTTGTCTAACAACCCTTTAACATCTTTTTCATTTAATTCCTGACCACTATTACCCGGTAGTGGTCTATTTTTGTGAGCAAAATAAAACAGCCTCACGAGGAGACTGCTGTCACTAATCCATTACGCCTACCAAACAATCGTTTCACTCGATCTAACACTTGCTTCATAGCAATCACTCCTCAAAAGTATTTCAAAATAAAAAGACCGCCGAAGCGATCTCAATTGATTTTCTTTATTCACATGTTATAATAGATATAGAAAAAGGACGTGCTGCAAACACGTCCATGTAGAACCGTTAAAAAGACGGTAGCTGAATATTAAGAAGATAATCATCTTAACTCTCGCTAAAGTGTTAAAAGATGATTATTTTTTTGTGTTCGTGTGATCTGTAATCAGCAACACTAACGTCGCAAATGCGATCATCAGCGACAACGCTTGATAAACAGACATGCCTACTCCCTTCTAGGGATAAAGCTATGAACCATAGGCATCACCCCTTTATTCAAGAGATTAGCCACCATCTTTTCACTTTTCTACGCAAATATTATACAAAAAGACTAATAATCATGCTAGTATGTTTTAATTTAACAGCAAAAAAGAACGTGATGTACTCACATCCTGTAGAGTTGTTAAGATGAGTAAGATCGTTTTTTGAATTGTTTAAAAGAATCATTCAGATATATCATTTTTTAACTTGTGCAGAGTCATAAAAATGGAGCTACTCATCTTAACTTCTCTACGTTAAATATTATACAAAAGAACATATTCGAAATCTATAAATTTTAATAAAAATTATTTGATAACAATAGACAGCACAGCGAACTTTCAACGGAAATGAAA
>ERZ1026976.207-NODE-207-length-25826-cov-7.951030_pt1 | contig 25826 bp, 23 predicted proteins | sample MGYA00519293_ERZ1026976 | MGnify/ENA primary metagenome ERZ1026976 (study PRJEB26926, sample SAMN06164671) | human gut metagenome | biome: ENVO:00009003; feature: ENVO:2100002; material: ENVO:00002003 | host: Homo sapiens | place: USA | collected 2012 ... | reverse complement strand
CGGCAGCGTCAGATGTGTATAAGAGACAGCTTCTATTTTTAGCTATACCACAGGGATAAAATAATCACAAGATATTGCGCCTGGACTTGCATCATCTATATATTTTAAAATCTCAATGTCTGATCCCTCTCGTCTTTTTAATCCAAGTTTAGGAAGTACATAATAATAGACGCTCCTTGGGAAGTATATATATTCATTGAGGCTGCCATTAAATGAAAATTTTATATACTTACCATTTTCAGATGTGAATGCCTCATCGGTTGATATCAACAGATCATTTTTAGCGTGAAAACCTAAGAATGAGTTAACGCTCAGTTGGTGATCTTTCTGAGGGTGAGGAGAAAAAGTGCTGCTTATAAATAAATCAGACTGATGTTGCCTCATTATATCAATGATCTTTTGATATCTGATGATGGTTTCATGTTCTCTAATGAAATACATTTGCTGCTCAAAACTAAAGCGGTATCCATGGTATTTTTTTGATTCCAAAATGCAATACTCGAATTTTATTTCAGGTATGTTTTCTGGCTGAATCGGAAGCTGTAAAGCTTTAAAATCCCACTCTCTGGATTTTCGATACTGGCGAGGGGAATATCCGAATAATTTACTGAATTCTCTGCTAAAGGATTGCTGGGAATCGAATTTCAATTGATATGCGATATCCATTATCTTGAGGTTTGTTAATCGTAGTAAAAAAGCAGCGCGACAAAGCTTTCTTTCTCTAATATATTTTGCCGGGGTTAAGTTTGTATACTGCATAAATATGTTTGATAAGTGTCTAATAGTATAGCCACTAATATTTTCAAGTGTTGAACTGCAGATCTTTTCGTCGATGTTATCCTCGATCCAATGGATGATATCAGCAATAAATTTCTTTTTCATAGGCTCCTGGCTAAACAAATCTTAATTTAAATAATGCCCAAAATAAATTATTTGCTTGAAATTTATTCAGTAATAAATGACGGGTGTGAGTATTGATTAGATCTTGCCAATTGTTGATGCTCACAGTATTAGATGCAATTATTAACGCTCTTTCGTCCAGTACGAGTTTGTCCTTGTTGGTTTACACAATGTAAAGCGTGATATAAATAATACGGCTAAGAACCCCTCTGCTAACTTATTCATTGTTAATCGGTGATTTGTTAATATAAATTCGAGATTTGCTGATTATTATAGCGCATAGGAAAGTAAGATGATTTAAGTTTGAGCTATAGAATTAGTTATAAGAGCTATAATATTATAGCTTCGGTGTGGACATGAATTTTTTCTCTTTCGACTGATACAGTTTTGTTGCAGATTGATCAGGGTTAGCAAAAAGATACGACATTGAATTGCGAATCTGTCGTATCTTTTGTTATCACTATGTTTTGCCCAGAAGCAACGCCTTCACGATTTGAGCAACGGTAGCGCCATACTTATCTGGAGATGTTACTCCTGTCCCGTTGTTATTTAAAATGTATTTACCATTAACATAGAATGATGGTGTGCCTTGAACCTCAAAACTTTGGGCTGCGTGTATCTGTTTTTGCGTTAGCGCTTTAACCACAAAACTGTCTTTTGCTGCATCGTATTCTGTGGCTGAAATTCCTGCGTCAATAAATACCTGGCGAATATCTTCCTCATTGCGCAAAGATTTTTTATCCTGTACGGCAATAAATAGAGGATGCTCAACCTTATCTGTTACTCCTAATGCCATTGCAACCGACCACGCTGTTGTCAGATTTTGTCCCAGACTACCCATCGCGCCAACATGGTACTTTTCAACTTTTGTCCCTTCAGGTAGTACCTGGTTTATGGCCTCACTCACTTTATATTCACGAGAAAATGCCATGCAGGGTGGACAATAGAACGAAAAAAACTCGACTACCATAGGTGCTTCTTTAACTGGTCTTTCCATTCGTGAATATTGTTGACCTTCCGCAATAGGAAAAGCGCTAACGCTAAAGGTACAAAATGTCAGAACAACAAAGGAAAATATTTTTTGTATCATGCTTGCTCTCATATCGTTAGTATAAATATGTAAAAATAATAGGTGTTTGCATTAGAATGAACAGCATATTTCTATTGAGACGGCGCTAAGGTGTGGTGTATTCATATGCGTAGTAATTTGCATCTTCCCTTGTGATACCATTAAGAATAACGCCTTTCACGTTTATTCCATTTTGCTCAAATTTTCGCAGGCATCGGTTCACCTGTTGCAAGCTATCCTGATTTGCGCGCGTAACCACCAGACAAGTTCCTGCCTCGTACCCGGCGATGATTGCATCCGCAACCGCGAGAACCGGAGGGCTGTCGACGATCACCATGTCATATTCATTGTTTGCCCATTTCAATAGCTGCTTAAATCGCTCGTTGGCCAGAAGATCCACAGGACTGGAAAGTAATGTTCCACGGGTAAGTATATCGAATTGGCCTTTCAGACAATGTTGGATACTTTCCGTTAACGTTGCGTTTCCACTTAGAAAATCAGAGAGGCCATTTTTGTTGTCAACGTTGAATAAAATATGGGTGTATCCACGCCGCATATCGGCATCAATAAAAAGTACGCGCTGGCCGGACTGAGCAATAACAGCCGCAAGGCTGCTGCTGATAAATGTTTTACCGCATCCCATTGTTGCGCCAGAAATCATCAGCACTCTGTTCGGTGTCTCCTTCATGATAAAATGTAGCGTGGTACGCAATCCGCGAACAGCTTCTATGGAAATATCAGCTGGCTCTTCAAATGCCAGACAAAATCGTGGTGACGTATCTCGTCGGAAGAAGTTCACGATTGAAGACCTTTGCTGATGCCGATATTTTTTTTCCAGCGATTTAGACACCGGCACGGTTGCCAGCACATGAACTCCCGCATTTTCTAATGTTTCTGATGATTCGATCCCACGACGCAGGGCTACGCGAGCAATAGTCAGACCTGATGAAGTGATCAGACCAAGCATCATCCCAAGCATGATAATCAATGCTTTTTTAGGTTTGACCGGTGAAGGCCAGGTCACTGCGGGATCGATAATGCGCACATTCCCCACGTTGCTGGAGCGGGAGATGTTGAGTTCCTGCTGACGGCTTAGAAGCTGTAAATAGATCTCTCTCCCTGTTTCAACATCACGGCTCAACTTCAGAACTTCTTGCTGAGTGGATGGCATTGCAGATATACGCTTGTTAAGTTTGTCCTTTTCCTGCACCAACGTTTGGCGTTTATCGAGTAATGCGCGGTAGGCTGGGTGACTTTTCTTATAAAGTTGCGAGATCTCTGCTTCCCGGAAGGTTAACGCGTTGAGTTGGTTATCTACGTTCACCATCTGTTCAAGTACCGTTTTTGCTTCCAAATTGAGATCAACAGAATCCTGTTGCTGTCGGTAAACGTTAAGTTTGCTTTCAGCATCATCCAGTTCAGACTGCACTTTCGGCAACTGGTGTTGTAAAAAAGCCAGACTGTTGGCGTCGCGGGCTGCCTGACGATTGATATTCTGTTGAACGTAGTTGTTCATTACCGTATCGAGAATGCGTGCGATTTCATTTGGGTTATGTCCCGTGATACGAAGTGCGATCATTCCGCTTTCTTTACCCTGTTGGGACACGTCAATTTGCTGTTGCAAATTGCTGATAGCTTCCAGTTTACTTATTTCACGGAGCTTGAATCGAGAGCCAGGGACAGCATGTATGTTGCTAACTTCGATGATGATATTCTCTTTCTTCAGTCGCTCTCCAACCTTACCCTCTAAAGAAAAGTTTGTTCCTTGTAGATGAAACAATCCCTTCTCTTGCACTGTAAGAATAACCTCCGAGTTTTGATCGTTAGTCTGCGGCAAACTGAGATCTTGTATTGTAATTTTTGCTGATGATTCTCCCTTCAGCTTCGCCCAGAGGTATCCTGTGACAGGAAAATAAATTTGCTCCGATTGTATTCTTAGATTGAGATCATCAACTGTTTTTCCCAGAATCATTCGTGACTTAAGCAACTCAATTTCAGCTGATACAGTAGATGTGTCGGTTGGTAAAACATTCTTCAAGCGGTTCAAAAATGCTTGATTTTGCTTTTGCTCAACCTGAATTAGGGCATCTGCTTGATACACAGTGGGAGATAAAAATGCGTATAGTGATGCAGCCAGGATAAAGGCGATGGTTATGCAGAGGATTATTTTCCATTGCAAAAATAATGTATGCAGTAGCTGGATAAGATCCAGTTCTTTTTCCGCCGAGGAAGTACGCGGATATTTCGAATTCTCATTCAAGATTAAACGGTCCTTTTTTACACCAGATGCTGGGCCCATCTTTGTGCATCCAGTTCCAGTTGGTGAAACACATACTCATAAACATCACGACTTTTGCGATAAGGGTCGGGGATTGCTTGTTTACTGGACCAATAGCTGAATAATAATGTTTTGCCTCTGGCTTCAGGGGCCATTGATGTAACAAACGCAATATGTTTTGGTTCCATCGCCAGGATAAGTCCGGAGTCACGTAGCATTTCCAGGGTGACATTTCGCGCGATGTGTCCGCTCAGTGACACACCATGCTCGAACGCCACTGCCGCGCTCATGTTTTCCGCCGGATGCCCATAATGGGCATTGATCCCGGCAGAGGTGACAGAAATAGTTGGTGGCAAAAATTGACATAATAAACGTTCTGCAATGACCGAACGGCAAATGTTCCCAGTACACAGCACCAATATCGAGGTGAAATTTATCGGGCCCATGTTCTGATATACCGCGTGGTTTCAGTCAAATCGCGCACACCAACAATGGTGGGTAGTAGCTGTGATATAACCCGATTCCAGCGTGCCAGAGGCGCTGTCGTTACGTAGACGATATCGTATGGTTCCAACTGGAATTCGGTACTGAGTACCATTGCGGAAGCATCCTGAGCATCCAGTTGATAAATGTTGGCAATTTTGCCATCGGGCTTACCTTTCAGCGCCCGAATCACGAAAATACCGGTTGCATCTGAACTCTCTTGCTTCATGCCTTCGGCATTTCCCAGCGCTTCTGCCAGCGTCATTCCACTTCTGTCCATTTTGAGGGTGGCTTGTCTGCCGACCTCACCCATGACAAAAACTTTCAAATCATCATTACGGGGTATAAATAAAATGTCACCAGGATGAAGCAGACGGTTTTGCGTCAGATCACCGCGCTGTAATAGTGCATATAAAGAGAGGTGAGATTTCTGTCCATTATGGGTGAGAGTGACATTGCGCCAGTCGGCGTCCGCAGTCAGACCACCTGCAGCGTTGACTGCATCCATTACCGTAAGTGGAATATTGGTAACAGGTAGTACACCTGAACGCATCACTTCGCCTGTAACGTATATTTTCTGTGAGCGGAAGGCGGCAATACTGACATCTACCTGTGGATTTTCTATAAATGCATTCAGGCGGGTAGATATAGCGTCGCGAACTTCATTTAAGGTTTTACCTGCCACATGCAGGCGCCCGACGTAAGGATAAAAAATAGTGCCGTCAGCACTGACCCAGTTGCCAGTATCACTGGCACTGCGATATTGGCCCGCTGGCGTAGTCAGCTCCGGATGATCCCAGACGGTAACCATTAAGACATCACCCACACCAATACGATAGTTATAAGAAAGCAACTGTTTTTCTAATTGAGGGTTTGGACGAGAAACGATATTAGCCGGACGCAGTGCGTCGACAAGTCCGGGAGTCAGCATAATAATATTGAGCCTGTCATTCAGTGCATCACCATTGTGTGGCAAACCAGTGCTCTTTTTCCCCTGAACAGGGAGCCCTTGTCCTGGCAATATCGTACATCCGGAAAGCAGTATCATTGTGCCAAACAGAATGGGGCACATAAAACGTGGTCTGTTCATATTATCTCAAGTCGAACGGTTTCAGGCTTGTGTTAAAATGCATAGCCTAAGAATAAATAATCGCTCATCGCGTTAATGTGCACCATTCATTATAATTTAACTCTACTGCGTTAATAAATCTGAGCATCTGCTTGCTAATGTTGTTAATAGTATATAGCTTCCTCGATGTTGGCGATAAAATATCCATGGGATTAGGTGCGTGAGTTGATAATACCCGCGCCATGATCTTTTGCATGTTGCTTTCAAGGATAAGAAGATACTCTCCCTCATCAACACACACTGATTCAATGACTCGCCATTCCTTGTTGATTTCTTTATTTAATAGCTTGTTCATTTTATGGATATAACTGTCAATCGAATCATTGCTATGAAATGAAATTTGCATTTAGTTTCCCATAAACAGAACAATGTTTAGTAATAGGTGATGTTAATTGTCAAATCAGCCTGGTAGCGGCCCGGAGTTAATGATGCAGAAGCAGTATTGATAATGGTTGGATATACTTTAAACGAGCTATCATATATGCTGGGCTGAATCTCTGCATCTTTAACTGACAATATATCTGTAGCAGTGGACAAATCAATCACACTTGCGCCATTACGTTTCCAACGGGTAAGGAGAGCAATGTTTGCCATTGTGGTATTCACCAAACCATTCGCTGCATTCTGAAAACCAGGGGTCGCGGCAGTAAAAGAAATCGTGAGTGCGCTGGGCTTGACGCCTTTGCTGCAGTCGATAATGAGCGGTACATCAGTAGCGCTAACGCGATCAATGACGTTACCGCTTTCGTTCATTAGCGGCAGGTTATATGCTCCAGAAATACCTTTTCCGCCATTAACAGTACAATTAGCATGGGTGATCTTCATTTTTACCCCGATACTGGATGTGCTGTTACCAGCGATCGCAGTTAATGAGCATAGTGATGACAATATAATTATGGAGCATGGTAGCAGCAGCTGTTTAATCATAACTCAGCCTTAAAATAACAGATGTGTCAATATTTCCAGCTGCCATCTGTTCAGCCGTTATTGGTAATAATTTGAATTTAAGGTCAATAGTTTTTTCATGATAAGGATAATCCTCATTAAAATTCAGGGCACCATACAACCCCATTTTCATTACACCAATACCAATACCATTCAGTCCTGATTTCATTATTGATTTCCCAAAGTTTGTTTGACCTGATACGATCCCTTGTGCGGGAACAAACCTCATCTTGGTATTTGTCTCGGCCAAATCACAGTTACGTGTGAAGTTAATTGACTTTTCTACCTTTCCAGCAATTAGGTCATTTGCAGAAACAGAGCCAAAGTTAACCTCAGAAGAGATACTAATGGAACAGGTAGCTTCGGTAATTGCGCCATTTATATTAACAACTGTATCCGTTTGCTGTGCGTTAGCGAGACAAGCAAAAAAAAACGCAACAAAGAAATATACTTTGAATGGCATTGCTTAAATTCCTTGCCAGGGTTATCACTAATCGTAAGACAGGCGTATGGTCAGCGTCGTATCAATATTACCAGCAGCAATATCCTCTGAAGGTATTTTTACCGGCTTAATTTTGACCGGCATCGTGCGTGAACCGCCGTTTGGGATTCCCACGGAAGACCAGATATGTTCAGTATTAAATGATAAATTGCTAATGCTACCCATTGTAGGCAATTTAAAACCAACACCCGCTAGTCCTGATTGCATTATTTTCGGATCACCCGTCACGATTGCACCCGGAATAAAAGTAAGTTTAATATTCGTTGCGGTCCAGTCACAGTTCACCGTCATGTTAATATCTTTTTCCGGAACGGTATTGTTATTAATATTTAATGCGGTAATAGAACCAAAATTAACCTCTGAGTCTGCAGTGAAGGTACAGGTGGCAGACGTTATGGTACCTTTCACTGGGACATTTACTGTTGCCGTAGATGCAAATACAGAGGATGAAAAAAGGGAAATTAGCATTGCTATTTTTTTCATATTTTTCCTTAATCATACTGAACACTAATGGCCAGGCTGGTATCAACATTACCGGCTGCGATATCCTCGCCGCTGATATAGAATGGTTTAAGCGCAATTTTACCACCTAAATTGTAAGGTGATGCTGTAGTCGTCGTACTTGCCCAGGTTTGCTCTACGCCAAAGGGGGTATCAGTTAATGTACCTCCCGCAGTGTTAGCAAATTGGAGCTTGAATCCTAAACCCGTTTTACCCGAGCGCATTACGCTGGTGTTGCCGGTAACGGTACCTTCCGTAGGGGTAAATGTCACTTTTACATTTTTAGCAATCCAGTCACAGTTCAGGGCAAGACTTACCTCTTTGGCGGCGATTCTGTTATTGCCGATATCTCCTGCGGTCAGAGTATTAAAGTTAATTTCAGTCGGCGTTGGTACAATATTACAGGTAGCGCCTGTTACGCTGGCTTTAATTGCGACAGTCGTATCCGCCGTTTTGGCATAAGAATGAGGAGCTATACCCAGCAGAAAAACGACCGGAATTACTTTTTTCATATTTTATCCTTATATCAAATATAAGTTAACTGAATTGTCATTGAGGTATTAAAAACCCCTTTGATTATCGCACCATTTGCACCCAGGAGCATCGTGACAGATGTCGTCCCTGGTGATGGCCAAACTATATTACTGTTAAAATTAACATTGTTAACCCCCAGACCTGTCAATGAAACTGTATACATTACACTAGTGTTACTGGTTAATGCCGCATCATTTCTACCGCTTACTATGCCATTGCGTGGAATAAACATTAACTCGACCCGTGAAGCATTGTGGCAAGATGCGGTAATATCAAAACTCCTGATTCGTAAATCTGGATTACCATTTAAGAAATCATTTCTGTTAATATCCCCAAAATTAATCACCGCAGGGGCAGTTAATGTACAGGTCGGAATGATTAGGTTTGCCCCTACGGTTATGCTTAGTGTGCTGGTCTTGGCCGAGACGCTATGACCGCATAGCAGCAGTGTAAACAGGAATACTCTTGTCATCTTTGCACTCTACGTATAAGTCAGCTCAGCGTTAAGTACGACGGATACCGAACCTGAGGATATCGTTCCGCTGCTACTTTTTTTTACAAGTTTAAATTTTAATTTGTATCCCGAACCACTCAATGTTTTTAAATTATAATCGGAGTTAAACTGCATCCGGGCATTATTGAAAAAGGGAAGGATCGCAACATTATGCCCGGCATCTAAAAAAGCGCCTCCTGACCCCCCGGTACTTACGGGGGAGGTGAAACGCAAGTTCGCCGATTGCAAAGCTGTGATTGCGTTATTCCCGGTTAACTCTGGCGTAGCGCTATCAAGACGACATGTTAACGTCAAATCGGCTTCGATTTCCGGTCCTTCAGTAAGTGTTAAGGTCGTAATATTAACATCACCAAAGCTTAAATTACTCCCTCTGCTGGAGGCGATATTGCATGTAAATTCTCGGAATTTAACAGAGAGAGCAACCGTAGTACTTGTTACTTTAGCGGATGCCTCGATGGTGATGAAGCAGAGTAAAGATAGTAAAACAAGTATTACGCGCATTACAGTAACTCCGTTTAGTTATAGGCAATTTCAAAAGTCACAGCACCATTCCAGTCAGCACTATTTCCTTGAGTCGAACCGTATTTATACGGATAAACAGGTATTGAGATCTTATCTAAGTTATTAATATTTACAGCATCCCCGGTCCTGAATCGTAGTCCCCATCCATTACCTATCTGAAGACCAACACTATTTGATGCTGCCAGCCACTCACTAGTGGCATTTGTGGGTGTGACTGCATTCATTCTGGCAGACCCTGCAATAATGAATGATGGATAATTTGATGTCATATTCCCACCACCAGGCCCCAGGCCACATTGCATCGTCAAAATAATAGTCGCCAGTGGTGTGTTTAAATCACCATGAATATTAACTACACCTAAATTCAGGTTATTTGTATTGCTTGTGACAGAGCATGTTACCGTATTTGTATAATTCAATGTAGTACTGTTATTTGTTACTGAAGGCGTTACGTGATTAGATCCGGGTATGAGACCACCTGATCTGTAGTTTATCTTGTTCCCGGTTGCTGAAGTCAGCATTGAGATAATTTTACTACTGGACGCAACATTACCACCAATATTTCTATTGGTATATATGCCATAAGTAAATGTCGGGCCAGTATTTATTGCTGTCCGTCCGCCTAGAGCATTTGAAAACTCCACGAGAATAGATGGGTAATTCCAGGCATGGCCGCTTCTATCTTGAAAGTTAGTTCGAGAGGACGCTATTCCTTCTCGCGCTAAATATATCCACCCACTGTTATGCTCCAATCTGTTACTATTGATAAAGTTAAATTCTGGAAGTGGTACATATATATATCCTTTGGAGCCCCCTAAGTAATCATCGGTATTCCAGGCATTTGGTCCGACATAATATGGGCAGCTAAAGGTTATCTTCATTGTTCCTATTCTTGTACCCGCAGCAGTCTCTGTTGTGAGAGTGCTTTGCGAATAAGATATCTCTATTTTGCTGGAAGGCGATCCCCAATAGTAAGCTGCATTGCCCGCCGCAAAACATCCTGCATATGCTGAGGGCACTGCTAGTATTGATAGCAAGAAAATCCAAGAATATATTTTTCTCATTTACTTAACCTGGTATTGATTATTTGCGCCGTAATCATCAATCGCGTTCACCGATACATTCCCGGTTAATGAGTTGCTGATCTGTACTTTGCTAAACGGCGCAAATTTGGCTAGCTGTGCCCCTTCATTTTTAGTGAGTTTTACCTCATTGCCATTCACTTTTATCCCGGTAATAGCAAAATAGTAGGGAGTGGGGTTTTCAAGAAAATATTTCCCGTCATTCTTTAACAACCTGATCTGCTTTTCTGCTTCTTTTCGCCCATCGACCAGCGTTTGTGGACGATAAATCAGCTTAACGCGAGTGTTTAACGCAATAGCCAGAACATTCCCACCTGATTTAGGGGCCGGTGGGATCTCCTGTACATTAAGCCAGGTTAACGTCTCACGATCTTGCGGCAGATTAGGGTTGATATCCAGAATCCTGATCGTCTGTCTGCTTTTCGGGTCTACTTTAAAAAATGTTGGACTGGTTGTGAAGTAAACGTCTTTATCTTTTTCATTGTCATTATCAATCCATACCTGCCCGGCATATTTTTGCTCGCTTTCATTAGAGACCATTACGGACAGGCTTTTTTTGCCACCTTCATAAACATAGCGAGTACCATTAAGGCTAAACGCGGCATTACTGCTCAGGCTTACAGATAGCATAGCAACAGCAATAAAAGCTTTGATTTTGTTATTTACAGTAAACATCTTGAATTGTTCTCTTGGTTGGACTTAATTTTTCTAAATTAATGACACACTGATCAAGTGTGATATTTTTTACTTTACTATCAACGTTAAGCAACAATACGCCACCATTACTGACAAAACCCACTTCCTTGCCTGCATCATCCTTTGCAATAGTTCCCATAGGAATGACGTACTTATTTTTACTAAAAACGCGTAAAATATAGTGATGAACACGACGATACTTTATCTTCCTGTAGATAATAGCCTTCTCGGTTGGTACAACATTAATCACATTGCCCTGTATTTCAATATCTGTTGGCAACTTATCGACATCAATATTAATAGAGTTCGGTGAATAACTCGCCAGCGAGATCACCGCTCTCCCGTTGCTGTCTGTCGGAAGGCCGCCATTAATTACCGCACCGCTAATTCCATCCATATCGATCACTGCCAGCGTACCATTACTATTCTGTGACAACATCAGCCCACCACCATAAACCCCCAGCACTGATCCGCTCATCTGCAAACTCAGGTTTTGGCTGGTAGAACCTTTCGAATACATGCTGTTTAATTGGGCATAATCCGAAGCATAGCCAGTGGATAACGAAATATTATTCCCGTTATTGTCTCGATTCATACTAACGTTGTAACTCAGTCGATCGTTAAGATTTGCAGAGCTACCCGCCATATAACTCATTCCGCCTTCACGGGTATAGGTCATCGAGGTATTACTATAATGCATCACATCGAATGCACTGAACGGGATGTTAAAGGAGAGGCTGGTCATATATTCTCCGCCATTCTCCCCTTTCTTACTGTAACTTCCACTCAGCGAGGCCGAAAAGCGGCTAAATGATTTGCTGAGCATAAAATTCACTCCACTCTCCTGTGGCTTATCCCAATATTGCTGCATCCATCCGCTCATACTGAGATAAATATTTTGTTCCGGTATACGGTGGGCCAGGATCGCCTCATAACGATTTTTCGACTTAAACTCATCCGTGCTGTAGCTCAGGTAATCATAATTGGCATACTCGACATATCCGCGGTCCGTAAACCGGTAGCCAATTAACTGTAAATCCGTCGTATCGGTTAGTGAGCGAGCATACTTAACGGAAGCACTATACCCTTTCTGCTCATCTTTCTGTTTAAACCGGGCTTTTGACAGGTTCAAACTGGTCGATAATGCGCCAAACCATCCGAGCGAATGGGTGCTACCAATACCCATGTTTTGATAGTTCTGACTTAATAACAATGCTGAGTTAAACGTTGCATAGTTAAAACCGTAATCCAGGCTGCCCAGCCCGAAGGTACCGTCGGCGGAACTTTTATTATTGCCCGCCATTTTTTTACCCACGGCCAAACCATAGTCCATGGCACCGGGGCGCAGGAGGTTACCCATTATGGTTACAGGAAAATGTTCTGTTCTTTTACTGCCATTTTCCTCCGTAATGGTCATAATCAGATCCCCGCTACTGATTGCGCCCAGATTGTTAATTTCAAACGGTCCCGGGGGGACAACAATAGATTCTAATACGCGCCCATTCTGCTCTACGGTCACCCTGGCATTACTGGTTGCAATTCCCTGCAATTTAGGTGCATAGGTTCTGCTTAACCATGACGACATGTTCGCATTCGAGGTCAACTGAATCCCGCGAAAACCAAACCCATTCATTAACGGGCTATAGGTACTCTGCGCCTGACCGATGCTTAGATCGGCCTTAATGGATTCCAGCGCACGGGTTAAACGTAGATCGCTGGTGTTAAAACCACTTTCATCGGTGGCATTTGTGGTAAATGAAAGCACCCATTTGCCAATGTTCGCATTACCATTCACACCCAAATAGTTAGTACGCTGTTGCCCTGAGCTTTTACTGGTGTTCGCGTTATATGCTAATTGAAATCCGGAATCGCCATAATCCCAAGGGCGTTGGCTGCGTTCCCCAGATAATAAGGCTGCCTGCGGAATACGTAGTTTCAGCGTTTGTGTACCATTATCCAGCTCAACTTTAGTTGTTTTATTATTGCTTAATACATAACACTTTCGGGTTGCGTCGAATTCCTGTGCATAAAAGTCCTCCTTGATAAAAACGCCTTGTTCGCTTAACCATTCGTTTGTCAGGCAAAGAGCTTGCTTTTCGCTGTCGGTAACGGTAATAAAACCGCTACCGACCTTTTCGCCATTAACCTCAACGTCAACCAAATATTCACCAGGAACAAAGTTAACGTTTTTATCAAAGACTTCTGGTAATTCATCCTGTGCACCACCACGAATAAAACTCATGTTAAATTCGTCATCTGCCATTACTGTAAATACAGGCTGTAATGCAGAGCAAATCAGTAACAATAATATTTTATTTTTAAGCATGTCATATATTATTTCAACTGTAAAATAAACGGGCTGCATATTTTATGCAGCCCATAGGCGCATGAGGGTAATACGATTATTTATAGGCTACGGTATAGGATGCTGAAGTGGCAAAACTACCGGCGCTGACCGTACCACTTTTAACCGTTTTAACCAACTGAGCTTCGTAATCAAACGTTGTCAAAGGTGTGGCTGGGGTGCCAGTACCTGCATATGCAATAGTACGGTTGGTGTCGGTCACCAGTTCGTCAGCTTTCGTGGCATTCTTGGCTTTTAGCTGCAGGGATACGCCGGTTGCCGAACCGCCGCTGTTACCCAGTCCTGCTGCATCCATGTTTGGTGCGCTCCAGCTCACGTCAGCAGCGGTTTTAGCCAGACAGTCGGCGGCAGAAGGGCCAGCTGGCGTCAGTGAAAATTGGACGGTTTTGGCTGTGGTTAAATCCGTGCCCGGCGTACCCAAATCGATTGAGCTTGCTACACCACCTCCCACAACCGGACTTACCGTACAGGTTGCAGAGGTAATCGTACCAGTAAAATTAATGGTACCGCTGTTTGCTGATGCGACAGAAGAGAATGCTACCGCCGAAGCCAGTGCTCCAAGAATAAATAGTTTTTTCATTTTAACTCCAGGGATTAACTTTTTGTGATTACCTGTAAGTGCTAAACAGCGCACTTAAGGGATGTGGTCATATTATCTTTTGAATGGTGAATGACAATGGCTCAATAGAGGGTTGAGCTAAATGTGTAATATTTTGCGTTTCATTCTGGTATGTTTTATTTTTAATAGCATGAGCGCTGAAGATACTAACCTCCTTAGCTTATAAAGCTTACCAGATTAACCAATAGAAAATGGGGGGGATCCGTAGTTGATAGATTAATGAGCATCGATACGAAAATGTGTCGATTAATCTGTTGCCTGTTTAGTTGGGCCGGAGTCAATAATGAAGGAGACGGTGGCGAATGCCCTCGTCCCGCTAAAGTATAATTATTAATGCGGTTTTAGCTATGATGAGGGCGCTTAGTTACTGTAAGAATGGAAAGGTCAAGGGGGCTTGATGAAGACAATTCAACCAGATTAACGTTTGCCATTGTATTGATAGTGAAGCGTACTTTCAGTGGTTTACCAGACTCATAAAAGTATAAGGGGTCATCTGGAAGTATTTCTTGAATGTGGTGATAAAATAAGACGTATGGTTGTACCCACACATCACTGAAACCTGAGTAATATTATAATCGCCGGTACGTAGTAGCCTTGCCGCCATACACATCCTGGCATCGAGATAGATCTCGCTGAAGGATGTTTGTTCTATCGCAAGTTTACGTTTTAGGGTGGAGCGGCTCATATACAACCTGGCTGCAACATCGTCCAGGCTCCATACTTTGGATGGAGTATTTTTCACCATATTATATACTTTTTCTCTCAGGCTTGATTTAACCGTACGAGTTAGTATGCCAATACCATCCTCGTGAGCGGTAAAGGCCGAAAGCAGAAACATTAACGTAAAATCCAGCGGTGAACCTTCAGTTCCGGTGTCACAGCGTGTGCAATCCCCACATTCACTGCGCTCTGATTTTTGCAGGCAGCCAAAAACATTGTCAAAGGCTTCATTCATCCCTGGACGTAACGGTGAACAAAGCATGCGCGAGCTTATGCTTTTGTGCACGCCTGACATATATTCCTGTTTGTTCCCGGTGATCAGCAATGAGTACATTTTACTCATTAACTCATATGAAATATCGATTAGTTTGAATTCTAAATGATTATCGATATCACTGCATTTTATGTTAAGTGTTTGGTTTTTTTCGATAAGAATAAGGCTTTCTCCAGTACATTTCAGCATATCATTATTGCTGGAGTTAATGATGAGTTCTCCCTTGCTTAATTTGATGAGTGTTGTATTGGCAACGTAGATATGATTTAAAACTACGCCTTCGGTTGATTGATAATAGTTACTATTACTCACACTTTGTTGTTTACAATTCACCATGTCTGAACATTTTCTTTGGTTCATCGAATTTTGCATTGCAGCACCTTTGTTTTTATGTGGTTAATATACATATTATCAAGTAATGATTTTTTCTATGCTTATTTGAGAGGGTTGGTCTGATAGTGAAAAAATTACAGCTAATATTAATATGCAGAGTTGGTGCTGTAGTATTGCATCAACTAAAACCTCAATATTTGAGTTATGTTCATCTCAGGTGTCATAAAAAGCACGATCAACGAAAGATATCTTCTGAATGGTGTGAGGGGATTTTATGAGTGATGGAAACCATGCATACCGAGTAAAAAAAGATACACGCGATTAAAAAAACACCCGATCAGGCCCAGTAATATCGTTGAACCTGAAATTCAAAATGAATTCAACCGTCTTATGATGCGTCGTCGGGCGTTGTACAACCAGGAGTACGCAAATAACTTAAGGAATTTGGGTGATGTCGACAGGGATTGTGACGTTCAGAACTGTATCAGTTTCATCACACTCAATCACTGAGCGGGCGAAAAGATTTAATTCAATAATCCGTAATCCTGTTTCAATCATAAAGCGATGGTTTGCATAATCCGAGACAAATTGGATTTTCGGACTGATACTGTTCTCTTTGATAAATCGACTTTGAGCAAATGGTGTATCGATGCTAATGACATAATATTTTGTAGTACTAACATCCTCATGAGTTAGCGACTCACTGAGCTGTTTTATTTGGGATTCACAAACTGGTGTATCCAGTGATGGTACGGTGTAAATAATCTTCCTGACACCTTTCGGTAATTTAAAAACATCCAGTTCTGGAGTCACCAGATCGTGTGCTGCTGGCAGTTTACCGCCTACGGACATGAAACCTTGATCCAGCGTCAGATCGTTCTCACCGAACTTTAATTTGAAATCCTTTCCTAAGCGAATATTATTAATTGATTTGACAAGTTTCATTAATCTTTATCCTTATATAATATAAATGCGGATAACCGCTAAAATCGGCATAGCAACTGATAGGGAAGAATCATTTTCTGAATAAATCAAATCGTATTCAATTTTTTATTATTCAGTTGTCTCCCTAATTAAATAATAGCAGATGCGAATTTCAAAAACTTAGCTAAAAAGGAAATGTATGAAATGAATTTTTAGAATGCTTAATGATTAGAATGTATATCCCCCTATAGGGGTATTTTATCTATGTAAAGAAAATGACTTTAAAAAGCATTGGCTTGAGCAAACTTTGTCTTCTTGCGAGTATCAATAAAGGGGGAGCTAACGATTGTCCGATGGGAAGAACCCTCTATTGCCCGTAAAGAAACACTCGCCAATTAGCCATACCCCTCCATCACCGTTAGTGTGGTCAGGTGCGCATGTTAACTGACATGGAAATGTTCTCGGGACTCTATTCCGCACTCATTTCCTGGTGGCTTTCTTTTATGCAGTGACTACTACTGGAAGGTGATAATCGAGACGATTTGGATACAAATGGTATATAGGTCTCTAAAAGAGATTTCTGATTTTGTGACTGTCAACACAAAACGCTACGCGATACGTTTTTACCGAGAATAATCACGCGCAATCGATCGCCATCACAAAATTAGTTGCTGACAAAATGCGCAAAACCAGTGTTAATGTAATGTTGCTAATAGCGTTCATTTGTTTTAATTAGTTTAAATATTGATAAATGCAATGTTTCTTTATAAACAAACAAGGCAAAAAAATGTGATGCATGGCGTTATTTAAACACCATAAACGATAAAATATAATTATATTTGATAAATTACTTATTAAATTTAAGCGCCATTTTTACCGATAATTACTCTGTAATTGATTGAAATATAGCCTTTCGTGGTTCGAAGAAATAACAACAAAAATGATGTCGTTATAGCCATAAAAAATCGTTATCCCCCCATCTTTTTTTGATTAAAGTCAGGGTTAAGTGAGATTGATATTTTCTATCTCTATGATTAATAAGAAATTATCAATTTAATAATAATCTTACAAAATGTAAGGGAAGGGGATTTGTGAGTGGTCGCACATATCCTCGTTTGCTTAATTTGGTAAACTTCCTGCCGTCAACAAAGTTATTAGAGCAGGACGATATGAATACTATTTCTCTCCCTAAAACACAGCACTTAGTGGTCTTTCAGGAAGTCATTAGAAGTGGTTCTATCGGTTCTGCTGCAAAAGAATTAGGTTTAACTCAACCGGCGGTCAGCAAAATCATTAATGATGTTGAGGCTTATTTTGGTATTGAGTTAGTGGTGCGTAAAAATACCGGCGTTACCTTGACTCAGGCAGGTCAGGTGATGCTCTCATGGTCTGAATCCATTACTCGTGAAATGAAAAACATGGTTGATGAGATGAACAGCATGACGAGTAACGCAGTGGTTGATGTGTCGTTTGGCTTTCCTTCACTGATCGCCTTCACCATCATGTCCGGCATGATTAAAAAATTTAAAGAGGTGTTTCCGAAGGCGCAGGTTTCCATGTACGAAGCGCAGCTCTCCTCGTTCTTACCCGCGCTTCGTGACGGGCGCCTCGACTTCGCTATCGGTACGCTGAGTGATGAGATGAAACTACAGGATCTCCATGTTGAGCCGCTCTTTGAGTCAGACTTTATACTGGTTGCCAGCAAGTCCCGAACATGCACCGGCATCACCTCGCTGAGCGCGTTGAAAAACGAACAGTGGGTGTTGCCACAAACGAATATGGGATACTACCGCGAACTTCTAACTACGTTACAAAATAATGGCATCAGCAGTGAAAACATCGTTAATACTGACTCCGTCGTCACCATTTATAATCTTGTTCTCAATGCTGATTTCTTAACAGTAATTCCCTGTGACATGACCACACCGTTTGGCTCAAACCAGTTTATTACTATCCCGGTACAAGAGACGTTACCCGTCGCGCGTTATGCCGCCGTGTGGTCGAAAAATTATCGAATTAAAAAAGCAGCATCTATTTTGGTGGAATTAGCCAAGGAATATTCATCATATAATTGTCGAAGACGAAGGCAATTAGTTGAAGTTGATTAAAGATTGAATTTGTTTTAACACGGACTCAACGCCATCTGTCTATATCTGACAATGGTTACGGCTATCTATTTACTTTAATACCCAGGTAAGAGGTTCTAATGCACATTACATACGATCTCCCAGTTGCAATTGAAGATATCCTCGAAGCGAAAAAAAGACTGGCGGGGAAAATATATAAAACGGGAATGCCTCGCTCTAACTATTTTAGTGAACGTTGCAAAGGGGAAATTTTCCTCAAGTTTGAAAACATGCAGCGTACCGGTTCATTTAAAATCCGTGGCGCTTTTAACAAGCTCAGTTCATTAACCGAAGCTGAAAGATGTAAAGGCGTGGTGGCTTGCTCTGCAGGGAACCATGCGCAAGGGGTTTCTCTCTCCTGCGCCATGCTCGGAATTGACGGCAAAGTGGTGATGCCGAAAGGCGCGCCGAAGTCTAAAGTGGCGGCAACCTGCGATTATTCCGCAGAAGTTGTGCTGCACGGCGACAACTTCAACGACACCATCGCGAAGGTTAGCGAGATTGTGGAAACGGAAGGCCGTATCTTTATTCCGCCATATGATGACCCGAAAGTCATTGCCGGTCAGGGCACTATTGGTCTGGAAATTCTCGAAGATCTGTACGATGTCGATAACGTGATTGTGCCAATTGGCGGCGGCGGACTGATTGCAGGTATTGCAGTGGCAATTAAATCGATTAACCCGACCATTAAAATTATTGGCGTACAGTCTGAAAACGTTCACGGCATGGCGGCTTCTTTCCGCGCTGGAGAAATAACCACGCACCGAACGACCGGCACCCTGGCGGATGGTTGTGACGTCTCCCGCCCGGGTACTTTAACGTATGAAATCGTTCGTGAGTTGGTAGATGACATTGTCCTGGTCAGCGAAGATGAAATTCGCAACAGCATGGTGGCATTAATTCAGCGAAATAAAGTTGTGACTGAAGGTGCCGGTGCGCTGGCATGCGCAGCATTATTAAGCGGGAAATTAGATAGCTATATCCAGAACAGAAAAACAGTCAGCATTATTTCTGGCGGTAATATCGATCTTTCTCGTGTATCTCAAATTACTGGTTTAGTTGACGCTTAATATACTTCGTTGAGGATAGGATATGAGTACTACTGATAGCATTGTATCCAGCCAGACAAAGCAGTCGTCCTGGCGCAAATCGGACACCACCTGGACACTGGGTTTATTTGGTACAGCCATCGGCGCAGGGGTGCTGTTCTTCCCTATCCGCGCAGGTTTTGGCGGACTGATCCCCATTCTGATCATGCTGGTGTTAGCATACCCCATCGCTTTCTATTGCCACCGTGCGCTGGCACGCCTGTGTCTTTCCGGTTCTAACCCTTCCGGTAACATCACAGAAACGGTTGAAGAGCACTTTGGTAAAACGGGTGGCGTGGTAATCACGTTCCTCTACTTCTTTGCGATTTGTCCGCTGCTGTGGATTTATGGCGTCACCATTACCAACACCTTTATGACCTTCTGGGAAAACCAGCTGCAGATGCCCGCGCTGAACCGTGGCTTCGTGGCGCTGTTCCTGTTGCTGCTGATGGCATTCGTCATCTGGTTTGGTAAAGATCTGATGGTTAAAGTGATGAGCTACCTGGTATGGCCGTTCATTGCCAGCCTGGTGCTTATCTCTCTGTCACTGATTCCTTACTGGAACTCTGCGGTTATCGATCAGGTTGATATCAGCAATATCGCCCTGACTGGCCATGACGGCATCCTGGTTACCGTATGGCTGGGTATTTCCATCATGGTGTTCTCTTTCAACTTCTCGCCAATCGTTTCTTCCTTCGTCGTCTCTAAACGCGAAGAGTATGAGAAAGATTATGGTCGCGAATTCACCGAGCAGAAATGTTCTAAAATCATCTCCCGCGCCAGTATGCTGATGGTTGCGGTGGTAATGTTCTTCGCCTTTAGCTGCCTGTTCACGCTCTCTCCGGCAAACATGGCGGATGCGAAAGCGCAAAACATTCCAGTGCTGTCTTACCTGGCGAACCACTTCGCTTCACTGTCCGGTACGAAGTCTACCTTCGCCACCATTCTGGAATACGGTGCTTCAATCATCGCCCTGGTTGCTATCTTCAAATCTTTCTTCGGCCACTATCTGGGGACGCTGGAAGGTCTGAACGGTCTGGTGCTGAAGTTTGGTTACAAAGGCGATAAAACCAAAGTTTCCATGGGCAAGCTCAACACCATCAGCATGATCTTCATCATGGGTTCCACCTGGGTTGTGGCATACGCCAACCCGAACATCCTGGACCTGATTGAAGCAATGGGCGCGCCGATTATTGCCTCTCTGCTCTGCCTGCTGCCGATGTATGCCATCCGTAAAGCGCCATCACTGGCGAAATACCGTGGCCGTCTGGATAACGTGTTTGTTACCGTGATTGGTCTGCTGACCATCCTGAACATTGTCTACAAACTGTTTTAATCCTTAAGCTCAGGATGAGCGGAGTAGTGAAATGAATGAGTTTCCGGTAGTACTGGTTATTAACTGTGGTTCATCTTCCATTAAATTCTCAGTGCTCGATGCAGCAAACTGTGAAGTTTTAATGGCGGGAATTGCAGACGGTATTAACTCTGAAAATGCGTTCATAGCAATTAATGGAGGAGAGCCAGCTAAGCTGGCTCACCACAGCTACGAAGACGCATTAAAAGCGATTGCCGTTGAACTGGAAAAACGTAATTTAATGGACAGCGTGGCCTTAATTGGCCACCGCATTGCCCACGGCGGAAATATCTTTACCGAATCAGCAATTATTACTGAGGAAGTTATCGACAATATTCGCCGGGTATCGCCATTAGCACCGCTACATAATTATGCGAACCTAAGCGGGATTGAATCTGCTCAGCACCTTTTCCCAGGCGTGCAGCAGGTCGCGGTATTTGATACCAGCTTCCACCAGACGATGGCCCCAGAAGCCTATCTGTACGGTTTACCGTGGAAATATTTTGAGGAGTTAGGCGTTCGTCGTTACGGTTTCCACGGCACGTCGCATCGCTATGTTTCGCAACGGGCGCATGAACTTCTGGATCTGCAGAATGATGATTCTGGTCTGGTTGTGGCGCATCTGGGCAACGGCGCGTCTATCTGTGCGGTACGTAACGGGCAGAGCGTTGATACCTCGATGGGCATGACGCCGCTGGAAGGGCTGATGATGGGCACACGCAGCGGCGACGTAGATTTCGGCGCGATGGCGTGGATTGCCGCTGAAACCAACCAGACGCTCGGCGACCTTGAGCGCGTAGTGAATAAAGAGTCCGGGTTGCTGGGTATTTCCGGTCTGTCCTCTGACTTACGTACGTTAGAAAAAGCCTGGCACGAAGGGCATGAGCGCGCTCAGCTGGCGATTAAAACGTTTGTGCATCGTATTGCGCGTCATATCGCCGGACATGCCGCATCGCTGCATCGTCTTGATGGCATTATTTTCACCGGCGGAATCGGTGAGAACTCAGTATTAATTCGGCGTTTGGTTATCGAGCATCTGGCCGTTTTAGGTGTAAATATCGATAGCGAGATGAATAGTCTGCCAAATTCCCATGGCGAAAGAATTATTTCTAATAAGGATGCTCGTGTTATTTGTGCGGTTATTCCCACAAATGAAGAGAAAATGATTGCTCGTGATGCCATTGCGTTAGGCAAAATTAATATCCCAGTAGCATTTGCATAATTAATTTTCAGCAGAGAGATTATTTTTCATGAAGGTAAATATCGATACCAGCGATATGCTGTATGCCGAAGCCTGGAAAGGCTTTAAAGGTACGGACTGGAAAGAAGAAATTAATGTCCGTGATTTTATTCAGCACAACTACACGCCTTATGAAGGGGATGAATCTTTCCTCGCCGAAGCAACGCCAGCAACCACGGCGTTGTGGGAAAAAGTTATGGCGGGCATCCGTATTGAAAACTCGACCCATGCGCCGGTTGATTTCGATACCAATATTGCCACTACGATAACCGCGCATGACGCCGGTTATATTGAACAAGAACTGGAAAAAATCGTCGGCCTGCAAACGGATGCGCCGCTCAAGCGCGCCCTGCATCCGTTTGGCGGCATCAACATGATCAAAAGCTCTTTTGAGGCTTATGGTCGTGAGATGGACGCTAATTTTGAATACCTGTTTACTGACCTGCGTAAGACCCACAACCAGGGGGTATTCGATGCTTATTCCCCGGATATGCTGCGTTGCCGTAAATCCGGCGTACTGACCGGTCTGCCGGACGGCTATGGTCGTGGCCGTATCATCGGTGATTACCGTCGCGTCGCGCTGTACGGTATCCGCTATCTGGTGCGTGAGCGTGAACTGCAGTTTGCCGATCTTCAGTCGAATCTGGAGTGGGGGCAGAATCTTGAAGCCACGATTCGTCTGCGTGAAGAGCTGTCTGAACACCGTCGCGCTCTGCTGCAAATGCAGGAAATGGCGGCGAAGTATGGCTGCGATATCTCCCGTCCGGCGCGAAATGCGCAGGAAGCGGTACAGTGGGTGTACTTTGCTTATCTGGCTGCGGTGAAATCGCAGAACGGCGGCGCCATGTCGCTGGGCCGTACCGCATCGTTCCTCGACATCTACATTGAGCGCGACTTCAAAGCGGGAATTTTAAACGAGCAGCAGGCGCAGGAGCTGATCGATCACTTCATTATGAAGATCCGTATGGTACGCTTCCTGCGTACGCCGGAATTCGACACCCTGTTCTCAGGCGACCCTATCTGGGCAACCGAAGTTATCGGCGGTATGGGGCTGGATGGCCGTACGCTGGTGACCAAAAACTCGTTCCGCTACCTGCATACGCTGCACACCATGGGGCCGGCGCCTGAGCCGAACCTGACGGTACTGTGGTCCGAGCAGCTACCGATTGCCTTCAAAAAATATGCCGCTCAGGTGTCCATCATCACCTCGTCTTTACAGTACGAAAACGATGATCTGATGCGTACTGACTTTAACAGCGATGACTATGCCATTGCCTGCTGCGTAAGCCCGATGGTTATCGGCAAGCAAATGCAGTTCTTTGGCGCGCGCGCCAACCTCGCCAAAACGTTGCTGTACGCAATCAACGGCGGTGTGGATGAGAAGCTGAAAATTCAGGTCGGGCCGAAAACGGCGCCGCTAATGGATGAAGTGCTGGATTACGACACGGTGATGGAGAGCCTGGACCACTTTATGGACTGGCTGGCCGTGCAGTACATCAGCGCGCTGAACATCATCCACTACATGCACGACAAGTACAGCTACGAAGCTTCGCTGATGGCGCTGCACGATCGTGATGTTTATCGCACGATGGCCTGTGGTATGGCGGGGCTGTCCGTAGCGGCGGATTCACTGTCGGCTATTAAATACGCCCGCGTGAAACCGATTCGTGATGAAAACGGTCTGGCGGTTGATTTTGAAATCGAAGGCGACTATCCGCAATACGGCAACAACGACGAGCGCGTAGACAGTATTGCCTGCGACCTGGTCGAACGCTTTATGAAGAAAATTAAGGTGTTGCCGACCTACCGTAATGCGGTGCCGACGCAGTCCATTCTGACCATCACCTCCAACGTGGTGTACGGCCAGAAAACCGGTAACACGCCGGATGGACGTCGCGCAGGCACGCCGTTTGCGCCAGGGGCGAACCCGATGCACGGCCGCGATCGCAAAGGTGCGGTGGCGTCGTTAACCTCGGTCGCCAAACTGCCGTTTACCTATGCCAAAGACGGTATTTCGTACACCTTCTCCATTGTGCCGGCTGCGCTTGGCAAAGAGGATAGCGTGCGTAAAACCAACCTGGTCGGGCTGCTGGATGGTTACTTCCACCATGAAGCGCATGTGGAAGGTGGGCAGCATCTGAACGTTAACGTTATGAACCGTGAAATGTTGATGGATGCCATTGAGCATCCGGAAAACTATCCGAACCTGACGATCCGCGTGTCTGGTTATGCGGTGCGCTTCAATGCGTTGACCCGCGAACAGCAGCAGGACGTTATTTCACGTACTTTCACCCAGGCGCTCTGACGCCGGAGGGGATATGAGAAAAGTTATTGCAACCGAATGTGCGCCAGGGGCGATTGGACCTTACGTACAGGGTGTGGATCTGGGCAGTATGGTGTTGACCTCAGGTCAGATTCCGGTGTGTCCACAGACCGGTGAAGTGGCAGAACACGTGGCCGATCAGGCGCGTCAAAGCCTGGAAAACGTGAAAGCGATCGTCGAGTCCGCCGGTTTGAAGGTGAGCGATATCGTCAAAACCACCGTTTTCGTTTCCGATCTGAGCGACTTCGCCACCATTAACCAAGTGTACCAGCAGTTTTTTGATGAGCACAAGGCAATCTACCCTACGCGCAGCTGCGTACAGGTCGCCCGCTTACCAAAGGATGTGAAGCTGGAGATTGAAGCCATCGCCGTGCGTGGCGATACGCTGTAATCCCTTGCGGGGCGATCGCAGGATCGCCCCGATCCTTAATGAGTGTGAAACCTGGTCTTCACTGAACGGCAATCCGAGGGTGTGGATATGATTAGCGCATTCGATATTTTCAAGATTGGCATTGGACCTTCCAGCTCCCATACCGTGGGGCCAATGAACGCAGGTAAAAGCTTTATCGATCTGTTGGTCAGTAGCGGGGAACTCTTCAGGACCACGCATATCGTGGTTGATCTTTATGGATCGCTCTCTCTGACCGGCAAAGGTCATGCGACAGACGTCGCCATCATGATGGGACTGGCCGGTAACAGTCCGCAAAACGTTAATATAGATTCAATCGCTGGTTTTACTCAGGAAGTGGCCCGTACCGGACGTTTGCCGGTTGCTGAGGGCACGCATATTGTCGATTTCTCGCCAGACGAAAATATTCTCTTTCATAGCGAAACGCTGCCGCGCCATGAAAATGGTATGCGTATTACCGCATGGCACGGTAACGAGACACTGCTAAGTAAAACCTATTACTCCATCGGCGGTGGTTTTATCGTTGAAGAGGAGCAATTTGGTCAGGCGCATGACATTGAAACACCCGTGCCCTACAACTTTCATTCCGCCAGCGAACTGCTGAAGCTGTGCGAGCGCAACGGGTTGTCTGTTTCTGGCCTGATGATGCAAAACGAACTGGCGATGCGCAGCAAAGAGGAAATCGATGCTGGTTTTGCCGCCATCTGGGACGTCATGCACGCCGGGATTGAGCGCGGCATGAACACCGAAGGCGTCCTGCCGGGCCCGCTTAACGTCCCGCGTCGCGCCGTGGCGCTGCGGCGACTGCTGGTTTCCAGCGACAACCTGTCCAGTGACCCGATGAACGTTATCGACTGGATCAACATGTTCTGTCTCTTATACACATCTGACGCTGC